>SDBT01000124.1_pt1 | contig 98676 bp, 190 predicted proteins | sample 2277101 | NCBI WGS metagenome assembly SDBT01 (sample SAMN10404973, study PRJNA504765) | marine sediment metagenome | isolation source: marine sediment core GS10_PC15, 103 cmbsf | place: Arctic Ocean: Southern Knipovich Ridge | collected 2010
ATCGTAATTCATTAGACCGGTTTTTTTATATATCGTAATTCATTAGACCGGTTTTTTTATATATCGTAATTCATTAGACCGGTTTTTTTATATATCGTAATTCATTAGACCGGTTTTTTTATACCTCCCATACCTCTATAAAATATAAGCCCCTTGACCGTTTACGATTCCAAATAGTAAGTCCGCCATAACTTTTTAATAATGTCTTAACCTCGCTTGGACTTAACTTGTCCCGCTTCAATACCTGTCTTTTGGATAAAATAGTCTCCTGACCGTCTTGGGACTTAATTTTTGCCCTACCACCTTCGGTAAAAAAAACCGCCTTTTCACCTTTGGCAAAAAGTTCCTTTATACCTAATTCCAAGCCCCTTCTATTATTAAATGCCTTTATATGTATATAGTCAATATACACCTTACCTTTATCCACCCAATAGCCGTGGACTTTTGACTTTATGCTATTATTGACCGTATATAATTTATACTGCATTATGAGGTCCCTCCCTCTATCCTTAAATATTCCCTTGCCGTTTTTAATTCTGCGGTTAAGCCAGTATTGGTGCTATTGGCTTTTATCTTTTTATTATGGCCAACCTTACCATCCAAAAGCCATTGCTTATAATGTCCATATTCGTGATAAAGGACTTTTAATAATCCTAATATACATCTATTGCCATAATATTCTAAAATATGGGACCAAAATAAAACTATACAAGGATTATTTTTATCACCTAAAAAATTATATTCTATACCTTTTCTCCTTCGGTGGATATAAAACCGTCCCAATGCCCTTTTTTGTTTTTTTGTATTTATTACAATATCAATATTGGGATAATCATTTAATATAGTTTTCTCTTGGCTTTTTATAATCTTTAAGACTTCCCGTAATTCCTGCCTGTATAAAAAAGGTAGGTTATTTATATTATACTCTCCTTTTTTTGTTTTTAGGTATATCATTATATAAGCCCTCCTTTATGTAATATATACCACAACGGAACGCCAAATATAACTATCAAGTATATAATACAAGCTATTTGGATGGCATAATACTCTGCCAAAAAGTATATATATTTTTTGTTATATCTGCTTTGTGTATACCTCATTATCGCACCTCCGAAAAGTGGAACGACTTGTGGTGCCTACCGTGCTTAATGGCGCCGTATAGTTTATTAATACAGCACGCTAGCGGTTGTCCAATTAACCTTTCAAAAGTATGTGGGTGCTTGTGCTTATAATTATAAATTGCTACATTATCAATACCACGCTTATTGAGCCTGTCCTTTATGCTATACTTTACCATTACCGCTTCCCTCCCTCTTTTAATTGACGGTTAACATAATAATCAAGAGCATAACAGGCACCAATACACCTATTCCGTTTATCGCATTTATAGCAAGGGTATTGACTATAATCTGCTTTTATGCTTTTTTTAGTGTTCTGTTCTGTTCTCATCATAATACAAGTATACACTATAAAACAAAAAAAAGCAAATAAATAAAACTGCCTTTTGTATTATTAATGGATTATAATAGATGTTTTATAATGGAACCTTTGGAACCTTGACGCCCTCCTTACTCTTTATCCGCTGCCATTATTCTCTCCCCTTACACTCTACACCCATTCTGGCTACACTTCCACGCCACCCCATAATCACTCATTATGTAGCCAATAACAATCCTTACGCCCTCTTTCAATTATAATAATCAACCCAACCATTAACCTTTGATGTTTCGCAAGGGAGGGAAGATAATAATTATGTTAAAGAGAGAGAAGGGACCTCATTAATGAATGAGAGAGAGAATAATGGCTGAAAAATATTTTTATTATATAAAACCTATTTTTTGACACTCTGCTTGATAATACGCTATTATCTACCATTACGCTTTGTTTAACTTGTTTATCTACAATAGGTTAAGGTTGACGGTCCCATTTAGCGTAAGCGAATATTAACAAATTAACCTACTCCATCCTCCCTCCATCTTGGCCCCATCCTGGTTCTAACTTAGCGTAAACCCCCTCTAAGTCGCTCCAATTTTCGCCGAAATCGCCCCTCCTTTATTATTAATGCTCGATGCGATAAGATAGGTATAAATGGTATATTATATATGTTGTATTATTGATGTAGTTTATAACTAAGCAGATAGAGTGGTCTTATTCAAGAAAACCAGGTAATATTAGAATAGTGTGGGACCTTATTAAAGCAGAATAGAATTCATTATATGAAGCATTTAGAGAGGTTAATCGCTTCATCTTCTTTAGCGTTTTGGGAGATTTTATGGAAGCTATTGAGTATCTCATTTTTTTCCAGGGTGGTCTTTTCATGGTTTACGATACAAAGAAGGGTGGTTACTTACAGTATTCTTTTGACTACTTCGTTACAAGAGAAGTAGTAGGGTTGGTGTGGCGCGGAGTAGCCAGATATTGGGGTTGGCGAAAAATATTTTGAAATACCATGTATATCCTCTTGACTCCGAGAGGTAAAATATGATATACTTATAGTAGAGCCGAATGATGATTAGGGGGTGAGAATGGTGGTGGATGTCCGCCCAAAAACTAATACTATTCCCCAATGGCTCTAACTTAACAAACGGAGACATTATGAAGATTAACGGCCAAGTAGTCAGTTTAGACCTTGCCAAGCGGATGAAGGAACTCGGTTTCAAGCAAGAGAGTTTGTGGTGGTGGATTAAATATTTCCCTACTGATAGACCTATAATAGCATTGATTAGTGATAAAGAACGTAGAAACTCTGAAAAAGCCTTTAAATGTTTAGAGCAATACTCCGCCTACACTGTTGCTGAATTGGGAGAGATGTTGCCTGAAACAATAAGGCATGATGGCGATAATTTTTATTATAGAGCATACAAAGATTGTATAGTATATTTTCATGGCAAACGAATAGATTTTAAAGCATTTGCCGAAACCGAAGCCAATGTCCGTGCAAAAATGCTTATACACCTTAAGGAGAAAGGACTATTATGAAGATTAAGGAGATAAAGGGGTTTCCGAAGAAGAAATATACTATATTAGAAAAAAGTATCTCAAATATAGCAAGTAATAATATAACTTTTGGCTACAACCAAGCCCTTAAAGAAATTTCAGAACTCTCCTTCGACCCCACTAAGTATGTGGAGGTGGATGTGGAGCAGGTAGAATTTATTGTAAAGGCAAGCAATTTGGCTACAAAAGTAGGTCCTTTTGAAGTATGGAAAAAATTGTGTAATGACTTAATTAAAGCAATCCACAAAGTTAATCCTATTAAAGCAAAAGCTAACCGCTAAGCCAGTGAGGGAGAAGAAGTGAGCATAGTAACAGAGAAATTTCTTATTTGCGATAGGTGTGGTGAACTCTTTGGAATAGATAATAGACGTAATTCAGGTTGTGTGCATAGAAGGGGAGCAAAAGAAGAAGGTTGGGTAATAAGAGGGCATAATGATTATTGTCCAAATTGTAAAAATAAATACATACAGCGAAACCCAGTGAGGGAGAAGATATGAAGTATTGTAAGAATTGTAGACATGGAGGCTTTTTACTTTGCGGTATAATGAGTAAAAATTCAAAGCATAATAAATATACTGATATGTGCAATGGATTTAAAATACATACAGATAATACAAAAGGTGATTGTGAATATTATAAACGAACTTGGTGGAAGTTCTGGGTGAGAAAGGTTAAGAGATGAAACCCATAATATTCTCAACAGATATGGTAAAAGCTATTCTTGATGGTAGAAAGACGCAAACGAGAAGGGTAATAAGACCACAACCTAAATGGACAAGAAACATTACTCAATCAGTAGTAAGGCCCGAAGAATGGTTATTAAGTGGCACTATGGGACTAATTAAATGCCCCTACGGCAAAGTAGACGATAGGTTGTGGGTGAGGGAGACTTTTGGTATTGGACGAGCTTCAGGCTCTGTTTATTATAAAGCCTGCCCCAATAATACAATGCTCCGACAGACAGGCACAGAAAACTATGAAGCGCTTTTTGATAAGTGGCAATCACCTTTATTTATGAAACGCAAACATTCAAGAATAACTTTAGAAATCACAGATATAAAGGTAGAGAGGTTGCAGGAGATAAGTGAGGAAGATGCCGAAGCAGAGGGGATGGAAAAAACTTGCACAGGGCTATGTTCACATGAATTTTGTCTTTCTGCATACGACCAATTTGAAAGCCTTTGGAACTCCCTTGCCAAGAAAGACTTTAAGTGGAACGACAATCCATTTGTATGGGTAATAAGTTTTAAGAGGGAGAAGAAATGAGACATACCAGGCAATGGTTTATTGATAGGATAGGAAAGCGTATTTATCGTAAACCACTTTAAGTCTGATTATCTCGGTTATATAAAGTCTCTTGATTATGTTATCAATGTTCTACGGAACCTACCTGATGAGGAGGAGATAAGAGTTATTTGTTCTTGTGAGACTCAGTATGCTTTTGAAAACAAAATGTCAAGAGGGATAACTTATAAAAGACAAGCCCACGCACTACATAAGAGGATAGGAGTAAATTATGAAAAGAGAAGGAAAGAATAGTTTTTATAGAAAATTGAAAATAAATAAAGTAACCTGGAAAGCCATTAAACTCTATCATGAACTTAAATTTAAAGCTTTGAGGGCTCTTCCTCCTAAAAGAGGTAAAAAACAATGAGCATACATTCTTCTTTCAAAAAAAATAAGAATGAACATAGAACAGTTAAGAAGAGATGGGAACGTCTTAAAGCCCTCCGTGAGAAGGGTAAGACGGTTTTATCTATCTTTGGATTACCAAAAGAGAAAATAATAAGATATAAATTGAAGAAAGAACCAAAAGAAGAAACAAAAAAGACTTTAGTAGAAATAGCCCAAGAACCTACTAAGAAGGAGAAATAATGGGCGAAAAAACTGTTTTAGAAAAAATTAAAGAGCTAATAGGCAAAATAGCTTATAGATTGTTATTATGGTCGTTAAATATGACAGAGAAAGAATATTTAATAGCAATATACAAACAAGAGAAAAAGAAAGAGTAAAATGAAAAGAGAGAAAAAATATCTAAATGGTTATAGATTAGTATTTGAGGCTTTGGAACCAGAATCAAATATTATTATAATAACTTTACAACAGCCATTATTACACTACTATGATTGTTATTCTTTGTTATTTTTAGATGATGATAGAGTGGGAGAAACTTTAGAAGCTTTAGAAAAATTAGATAAATTACATTTTCAAAGTTATATTACAGGTAAAATAGAATATACATATGATGAAAAATCTTCAAGAAAACTTGTTTTAAATTTAAGAATAGATAGAATAGAAATCGAAAATAATTAAGAAGAAGGACAACTATAAAAATGAGAAATACAAGACACTTACAAGCAAGGCTGGGATTACATAAATCCAAAGTTGAGAAAACTGATTATTTAGTTACAACACTGGTAGAAGATGTTATAGAAGACTTACCAACTAAATTAGATATTACTGATGAAATGTCACCAGTTAAGAACCAGGGTGCGGAGGGTGCCTGTGCTGGCTTCGCAGGAGTAGCAGTAAAAGAATGGATGGAGATAAAGGATTATGGACTCACTGATGGTAAATATATTGACCTCAGTGAACGACAGCTTTATGAAAAAGCCAAAAAAATTAGTGGACATAGTGAAGGAACTACACTGAAAGCAATCTCTAAAGTTTTATTAGATGATGGAGTATGTGAAGATGTTTATTGGCCGTATAAAGCAAAAGAAGTCGGTCAATCTTTACCAGGTGCTGAACATAATGCTTTAAAGTATAAAATATTATCTTATGTTAGAGTTGGAAATTTAGAAGAGCTTAAAGCTAGTTTATTTAAGTTTGGACCCGTATTAATAGGAGTTACTGTAAGTAAAAACTGGTATCGCCAAAAGAATGGACATATCCCAAATGCAAATTTTTGCGAAAGAATACAAGCCCCTCTTGGTGGACATGCAATAACCGTGGTTGGATATAATGATGAGACCCAAGAAATTAAGTTTAAAAATTCATGGGGAACTAGTTGGGGAAAAGAAGGATTTGGCTGGATGTCTTATAAAGAACTCAAAAGAACACTTATGGATGCAGTAGAGATGATTGATATTGATGACCCTGAGGAATATCGAGAACTCGTTATAAAAAGAGTATGTAATTTAACATTAAGAGAACGAAGAAATACTTGGATATAAAAAAGAGGAATTAACCTTAAAGGAGTATAAAAATGAATATATATTTAACTAAAACAAAATATGAAGATAAAATATTAAAATATAAAAATGTAAGAGGAATTGGGGTTGGAGATAAAATAGTAAAAGGATACAATACAAGAAGAAAATGTATTAGAATTTACGTTAAGAAAAAAATAAAACTAGATAAACTTCATTTACGAGATTTAGTGCCCGAATTTTTAGATTCTATAGAAACCGATGTAATAGAAGTAGGAGAACTTATTGCTTTCGAATATAAAGATAGGCTTCGGCCAGCCCAAGGAGGAGTTTCTATAGGTCATTATAAAATCACCGCAGGAACTTTAGGATGTTTAGTGAATGATAATCAAACTAAAGAAATTTTAATATTATCTAATAATCATGTATTGGCAAAAAACAACAAAGCAAAAATTGGGGATAAAATAATTCAACCTGGAGCTTATGATGGAGGAACGATTAAAAATGACGTTATTGGTCATTTAGCTAGATATGTTAAAATACTAAGTAAAAGTTGGAAGTGTTGGTTGCCAACTCCAAAGAATATAGTAGATTGTGCTGTTGCTAAACCTATTAATGAAAATATAGTTTCTCCTGAAATAATAAAGATTGGAATTCCTAAAGGCGTTATTCTTTCAAAAGAAGGAATGAAAGTTCAAAAGTCCGGAAGAACTACTGAATATACTAAGGGAGAAATTATAGATGTAGATGCAACGGTGTCTGTAAATTACAGAGATTTTATTGCAGTATTTAAACACCAAATCATAACTTCTGCAATGTCAGCAGGAGGAGATTCTGGGTCATTAGTATTAGATGAGAATAAAAAAGCAGTTGGTCTTTTATTTGCAGGGTCTGACAAAATAACAATATTAAACCCTATTAATGAAGTATTATCACTGTTAGATGTGAAACTTGTTATTCAATTATAATATACAAGGAGTTTATGAAAAACTTAAAAGGTAGTGATTTAAAATTTGGAGACATTATTTTTATTGATGAAAGAACAAAATGGAATATTATTGGAAGAGCTATTCGTGTGTTACAAAATAATGGAAAACATCCAGATAATTTCTTTATGCCTAATCATAATGGAATAGTTTTTGAAGAAAATGAAGATTTACATAAAGTTAAAATTATCCAATCAGCTCTTGCAGGAGTAAAAGTTGTTGTATTGGGGTATTGGACTAAACAAAAAACAACCAATATTGTTGCAAAGAGATATAGAGGATATTTTCCTGATTACAAAAAAGCTCAAATGAAAGTCTGGTTAAAACATAAAATAGGACTTCCTTATGATTTTCTTTCTTTTATCCCAATCTTAATTAAATATTTTGTATTGAAAATGATAGAAAATCCTATTTTCAGAAAAATTATAAAACATCTACCAAATCCTTTAGATAGTAAAACAAGAATTATATGCTCCGAATTGATATGGAGAGCATGGTTAGAAATATTAGCAATAATGGTTTGGGTAAGTATTCATCCTAGTTATATAAGTCCCTGGGACGAATATAGAAGTAAAAAATTTAGAACAATGGGAAGATATTATAATTTTCCCTATGTCAAGGAATAGATAAATACTGATGTGAATATGTAAAAGGGAGGCTTACTAATGCTAGACAAAATTAAAGAGTTTTTAAGGCAGGTTTTACAGATGGAACTTCTTCAGAAGATAAAGGAATATATGCAGTTAGCAGTTGAATATATCGGTAAAGGTATAGGTTATATCCAAGATTTTATAGATTGGCTTTATGGAGCTGTTACAGGATTATTCAGAAGGTAGAATTACAATATTATAACATGTTATGATGCAAGAGGTTATAAATTAGCCTCTTGCATTTATATTTATTTTAAAATATATTGCATAACCTCTTGACTCCGACGGTTTTATAGTGTATACTTATAGTAGAGGGGTATGTAATATGGAATCTAACTTTTTTTTATCTAATATTTCAGTAAGTCTTTATAAATAAATAACTTAATCCACTCTAAATGAGTGGTTTTTTTGTGGTTTTATCTAATCTTTTTATTCATAAGGAGTTACAATATGATAGATAAGTTTTGTGTAGATTGAGAATTTAATGTTATTTCCTAATTTTTCAGCACATCAAAAATTTAGACATATAGGCGAAAAAAACTTTATTTGTAAATTTTGTAATAAAGACCAAAGTATGGGAGTTACAAATGACGAAGAAACCTAAAAAGAAAGAGATGAATATAGAAAATTATGAATTTGATGGAGCAGGCCTGACTAGAGGTGAGAAGTATAAAGGAAAAAAAAGGTTTGAACAATATAAAAAGAAATATCATTTCGAGAGCCTTGCAGATTTAACTATTTTAAATGAATTGGTATTTCGTGAATCTCTACAACAAAGGTATAAAGAGAAAATTGAAAAAATCGAAACTTCATATTTAGAAGCAGAGGCCAAAGGGACAGAACAGAAAACCGAAGTAGCCCCTAAGAGTCTAACATACGCTTTAGACCAAAATTTAGCTCAAATATTGACATTAAGAGAGAAGTTGGGACTTTTTGATAAGACCGACGAAAAAGATTCATTTAGTTATATCCAAGCCCTGAAGAAAAAATTTCAAATTTGGAAAGCCGAAAATCAAGCATCTCGTTCTTTAATATGTCCTTTCTGTTCAAAACTTATACTCCTCAATATAAGAACAGATAAGTATGAGGCTGTGAAGCATCCTCATTTTAAGGACAAAATACTTTCTAATAAACATATGTTACAGCTATATAAAGAAAAGAAAATCACTAAAGAAGACATTGCTAAGATGCTAAATACCAGTCCAGATTATGTTACATGGCTTCTTAAAAAATGGGAAGACGATTAATCCTCGCTTTTTAGTTCTCACCGATTTTGATAAAATCCCTATAGAATAAGGACATTATGGTTTCAGAAAAACTGAATAATCAAGAATTGGAATTTATGGAAGCTTGGCATACCCCTCGTCAATTATTAGAATGTCTTTTCCATAATTTCGATAATCTTTCTCAGTTTCACGAAACAAAACTTGGAGACCTTAGATTATATCAAATTCCGATGATTGGAAATTCTCCTATCATTGATTTTGAAGGAACAGCTAAACATCATAAGCTCTCCAAAAAACAAGCGTTCATTCTCAAGAAAAATGTAGATGATAGTTATAATTTTGGAGGAAGAAAATACGGCAAGACTCTTTGCTGTGAAAAGCTTGATGTGCCTCGTTCAATGCTACATGATGATGAATATTCATGTGGTTTTACCTCTCTTGACTTAATACACTTACGAGGAGTTCTTGATTTCATAGCAAAAGCAATTAAGCATCATCCAATTCTTAAAGCTTGGTTGCAAGGTTCGATTAGAGTTTCTCCAAATTATAATATTTCTGCTAAGAATGGTTGGCAACTTACTGGGGTAAATATGAATTTAAAAGCCCGTAAGGACCCTGGTGAACAATTTTTTCAGAAACATTTTCATGTTCTCTGGAGCGAAGAAGCTTCCTTTGAAGTTGAAGAAGTTTATAATAAGCGAAAAGAATCTACAAGTGAATTTGGAGTTATTGAGAGATTTGCAGGAATGACGAACTTTTCTAAATATATGCCCGCAGGAAAAAAGTTTTATGATTTAAAAAATAGAATGAAGGTTATAAATCTTCCTCAGTTTGTGAATCCTTTTTGGGACGAAACTGAAAAAAAAGACAGAATAGAACATTATGGTGGTAAAGATACAACTGATTATCGGATTTTTGTTGAAGGTGAAGTAGTTGAAGATGGTATAGCTGAATTTGATATGGATAGAATTAGAGAGAATTACCTTGATAAAGTAGAAATTAAACGATTTGAAATTCCAAAATCACGATATAATAAGTTTAGAGAGACAATAGTTGTTGAAAGACCCAAAAATGCTGAACAAGTTATAGTTTGTGCTGATATTGGAGATGGCGCAGGCGGAACAGAAATTATAATACTTTCAGAAATCAAAGGAATATATACTTATTTATATAATATCTCTCTTTATAATTTAAAACATGAAGAACAACTTGAAATTTTTAAATATATTATAGATGGTGTTCAAACCAATATTATAGGTGTAGAGTGTGGTGAAGCTCTTGGAAGAACACTTGCAGATGATTTTGAAAAGATTTATGGAATGGAACATGTGATTCGTTACGCTGGAAGAGAAAAAGTAAAAGTAGGTTTTGTAACAGATGAGAAAACTAAAAAAGTAATTTTTCAAAATGGAAAACCTATCTATAAAGAAGAATATATGTCAGAATGGTCTGTAAGAAGACTGAAAAACCTTCTTTATAATAAAAAATTTAGAATGCCTCTTGATTATAGATTCGATAAACAGCTTAACTCAGTTATATCAAAATTATCTGGAACAAGAAAAACTTATATATGCCCAAGTGGCATTGGTGACCATTTATTTGACGCTTTTAAAGTATTAGCAATTATAATTTGGATTTATAAAGACTTTGACGATGTTCCCCCTGCAAGTTCATCTTGGGGATTAGGAACAAATTTTTAATGAGAAAATTAAAAGGAGATAAAAATGAATAGTAATCCAGTATATTTAAATCAACTTCTGAGTTTAATGATTCGTAAAATTGTTGTGCCAACTGATTATCATGGCAGAGTAGCGGCCGTTAGAGAAATGCAAGAAGATGATATTACAGGAATGGTAGATGCCCTAACTGATTTTGCAGTAAACACAGCAACTACGGATTTTACTATTGAGGCAGATAATAAAAAATTTACAGAAATATTAAAGGATTGGCTATTTACCCTTAATTCAGAATACAATGGTAAAACTCCTGTAGGAATCAAACCTTTAGCGAAAGAATATTTTAAAGAAAGATGGAAATACTCTTCTTTCCCAGTTCTTAAAATTTCAAAATGGGACAAAGTTGAAGGAGGAGTTATTCTTCCAACTAAGATGTTCTTTGTAGATGGAGAAAGTATTTATGCGAAAGATGCAAATGCAAAAAGTAATGTATTAACTGTGGGAAGTTATAAATATTATTTAGGAAAAGAAGCTAAAACTGCAATGGAGAATGGTTATATATTCTCTAAACCTTATGGCAGATGGTTTGATAAATATCCTGTTCCTTATTTAATAAAACGAGGAGTTTATCACAACTGGAAAATTATTGAATCAATTAAAAATAAAGAAATAGAACTGCTTGAGCAGGTAATACCTTATATGAGATTAATAAAGAGAGGCACAGCAGAATTAGCAAAGGATAATATTAAAATTTATAGTGATGAAGAATTATTAAAAGTAAAAGAACAGTTCCAAACTTTAATGGATGACCTCACAACTCCAAAGGCAGGAGATAAGAATATAAAAGCTCCTATAAGAGTTACTCAATTTGATGAAACTATTGAAGATATTATCCCAGATTTAAAGAAATTATTTGACAAAGACCTATTTATAGTAGCAGAAAAAAATATATTAGCTGGTCTTGGGTTTATAGACATAGTAGAGGCAGTTTCAACTTCAAGAAGAGAAAGTGTATTAAATCCTAGAGCATTTATAGAAGAAGTAAAGACAGGTGTAGAAGATTTTAAACAGATATTAAAACAATTGGTGCTTTTGATTATTGAGAAGAATAAAAGTCATATTAAATACTTAAATACAGATTTTTATATTAGTTCAAGCCCAGTTAAAGGTTTTATGACAAATGACTTTAAAGAGTTGATTCGTTCACTTTATGATAGAGGAGCCGTTTCAAAACAAACTGCTGTAGAATTAATAGGAGAAATATCCTTTACTACTGAAGTGCATCGAAGAGAGCAGGAAACCAACGAAGGTCTTGATGAAACTCTTTATCCACCCGTTACTAAAAATCAAGAGGATAAGGGAATGGACTTTCCTGGACAAAAAACCCCTGAAGAAGAGATGGAAGATAATGTTCCTGAAGATAAAAAGGGTCCAGAGAAAGAAAATTATGATACATCTGGTAAAGATAGTTTAGTTATAGCTCCATATCAGCAGATGAAAGATTTACCAAGTGCAGTAAAGAAATTATCACGAACTAAACAAATAAAATGGAAAAAGGTTTTTAATAATGCTTATTATTTTAAATTTGGAAAAACTGGAGATAAAAAGAAAGCAGACGCTTATGCTGTAAAAGTGGCATGGGATAGTGTAAAATAAAAAAGAGGAGAATAATATGAATTTAATAAGAAGAATATTAGTATTTTTTAGAGGTGAACCTTCATTTGAAGAAACAAATTGGAAGAAAGCTCCATTATCAAATTATATGATTCATGATATAGCTGAAGGTGAAGCTGGAGAAGAAACCGGAGAAACTTATAATTATTATAGATATATTCACTCAAAGGGCCGAGCAATAATTATGAGAATTAATTCAGATGAAACAGAAATGAGATATGCTACTGGCTCATGGTCAAATAGAACCAATTTAGAATATAAAGTTTATAGTGCTTTATAAGGAGGAAATAAAATGGGAAAATATAAATTTAATCCTTTTACTCAAAAATTAGATATAATCGCAGGACAGACCGAATATTTACAAGCTTCTAAGGCAACTGACCAAACCAACATTAACACTAATGATGATGTTATTTTTGACTTTATAGATAGGTCTGCTGGTTCAGGTATTTCACTTAATACTGGAACTGGAGTGTTTACTCTTTCTGCTGGTAAAACATATAAATTAACTTGTGGAATTCGTTTTGAAAATACTGAGGCCGGAAAAATTGGTTTTGTTTGGTATAACAAAACTACTTCAAGTATAATTTCAAAAAGAGCAAGACTTCATAATATGTTTGAGTCAGGTGCATATTCTAATCTTCCTATTGCACAAACTATCATAACACCAACTGTAGAAACAGAAGTAACAGTTCGTTGCGATTGGGAAGGTGGTAATGGTGAGGATGTTAATACTGGTTATGCTTGGGTAACTATTGAAAAAATTAGTGAAAGGGGCTATGATATAGTATCAATGGGATTCAATGACCAAACGGCATCTAAATACTTCGATATAGGCACAATGCGGATACAATGGGGGTCCAAAACTATTACATCTGATAGCTCAGTAATAGTAACACTACCCACTTCATTTGCAGATACTACTTATGCTATAACATTCTCATTTGACAATACATGGACTGCCAGTGGCACTGTTCAAGGGCCATTAAGAATAGAAAAAGATTCAAAAACTACAACACAATTTGAGTTAAATAGAGATGATGATGTTACTGGCACTATTAATGTTGATTGGATGGCAATAGGATTAAAACCATCTGCAATATAAGAAATGAATAAGATATAACTGGAGTTAAATTCTTTCATGTTTATAATTAAGAAATAAAAATATAAATTGAGGAAATAATATGGCATATAAAGAACAAATAATACAAACTTGGCAACAGGTTCAGGGGTTATTCATTATGTTGGAAACTCAATATCCTGATTGGTATGCTTCTTTAAGAATACCCGCATTAGAATTAGAAAGACGATTAAAAGACTTTATAAAGGAGATGGCAGATGAATAAAATATATCCATACACTACTCCTGGAAATTATACCTATGACACTGATAAAATAGAAGTTTCTGGAGGTCTTGCACAATTAAAAGAAGATTTAACTAATGTATATGCCCACTATCATTTAAACGAATCTTCTGGTAGTAGTATTCCTGATTCTTCTGGAAATGGAAGAAATGGAACAACTATCAATATGGAAGATTCAGATTGGGTAACGGGTAAATTAGGTAACTGTCTTCAATTTGATGGAGTAAATGAATATGTTAATTGTGGTGATATTGCCAGTTTTGAAAGAACCGATTCTTTTTCCATAGAATTTTGGTTTAAAACTACAACTGACCTTGCAAGACTTATTATTACAAAAGGATTAAAAGATGGAACATATAGAGGATGGGTTGTAGCAACTTCTCCAGGTGGCAAAATTGTTGCTACTTTATATTCAAGTTATAGTGCAAATAATTATTTATCCATAATAACATCAAGTGGAGGTTTTTTTGATGGGACATGGCATCATGTGATATTTACATACGATGGCACATCAACTGCTTCGGGTTGTCATATTTATATTGATAATACAGATATGGCATTAACTATTGATAAGGATAATTTATCTGGAACTATCATCAATACTGCAAATTGTCAAATTTCTGGTCGGCAAGGAGTGTCTGCATTATACACTGGTCAAATTGACGAAGTAGTAATATATGATAAAGAATTAATTCAATCTGAAGTAACTTATAGATATAATTCAGGAACTGGAAGAGAAAATGTTCAATATTATTCAGATAAACCAACAATAGAACCAACTATCTTATTTGACCCAGCAATAGTAAATTCGTGGGATTCATTTTTAGAAACTTTAGGTGGAGGAAACGAAGGTTCTATAGCTTATAATTTATATAAAGTAGATAAAGCTAATAAATATTATTGGAATGGAAGTGTTTGGATAACTGGAGGAGATTCTGACCATTATAATTCACCAGCAGTAGTAAATGCAAATATAAGTGCGTTTGATGCGAGTCCAGATAAAATTGGTATTGTTGCTTATTTAATATCAGATGGAGAACAAAAAGTAGAATTAGATGAAAACCAAATAACTTATACAGAAAATGAAATTCCTTTAGTAAATGCAGGAAGTAATAAATTATGTAAAGACAATCAATCAATTGCTCCTTTTAGCGATTGTTCTTTTTCAGACCCTGATGGAACTATAATTAAAGTAGAATATAAAGTAGATGGAGAAGTAGATAGTTGGTCACAAATTCCTCAAGGAGGATATGGAACTTTATTGGAAGCGGTTCAAGCATGGACTTATCAATTTGCAAATATAGGAGTTAAAACTGTAAGATTACAAGTAACAGACGATAGTGCAACAGGTGGAGGAGCTACAGCAGAGGATAGTTTAACAGTTACAGTTTCTAAATATACAATTACATTTAATGTTAAAAATGCAATAGGAAATCATGTTAGTGATTTTTATTTTCTTGATGGAGATGGTTCACTGCCACAATTAAAAAGTTCTCCCTTTACTTATGAATATAATTATAAGGCAACACCATACGAAACAGTATTTTATAAAGATGATTATGTTACCAGTGCTGTTGAAGTAGATTCAACTGACCATACAGAAAATGTCGTTCTTACAGAACCGATTTACGAAGAAACAAGTAGAATATATAATCCAATTAGAATAGATGTAAGAAATAAAGAATCAGTAATTAAAACTCTTGTTAAAGGAGATACCATTTTATTTGAAGTAAAAATAGAAATTGATATTACGGATTGGAAAATCCGAGCAGAGCTTTGGGACGATGGAACTATAGATATTAAAAAAGCAACAACCAATGCTGGAGGTAGCGACCTTGAAATAGAGGTAACAGATTCTACTGGTGGTATATTTATTGTTAAAATAAATAAAGAAGAAACTACAGATATATTAAATGAAGGTTGGTTAGAAATAGAAATGGAAACTAACGAAGGTAAAATTTATACTGTATATAAATCTATTCTAGTATTTTCTAACGAAAAAATCAAGTGGGTAACACCATAATCCAATGAGGAGGAGATTATGCAAGAAAAATTAATTAATACACAGGTAGAGTATTTTCTTCGAGATTTTGAGGTTAATTCAGAAACTATAATTCTCGAAGAAGGCAGTAAAGAAAAGGTAGAATTAGAAAAAATAGCAGAAGCTAGAGGTATAAAACTTAAAGGGTCAAGAGACTTGGCTGTATTGAAGACTATTTATGCCTTTACTGATGAACCTAATGCTAACGGCGCTATTTTACCTAAAAAAGAATTATTGCGTGTTCTTCCTCAAATAGTAGGAAAACCTGTCAATATTAATCATAGTAGAAGAGATGTAATAGGTAATTATATAGATTATAGATATAAACAAAAAGAAGACAAAGTTATAGCTTATCAAACTTTTTTTAAAAGTAATTTTCCCGAAGAGTTTGAAGAAGCGAAGGAATTGTTAAAGAAAAAGAAACTTTCATCTTCTTTTGAGATATGGAGTCCTAAAGATAAAAGAAAATATAGAGAAGATGGTTCTTATGAAATGTATCAGATGGAAATAGCAGGTGGAGCTTTAATTTATGAAGATAAAGATAATCAACCTGCGTTTAAAGATGCTAAAGTTCTTTCTATGGCAAAAGAAAATAAAGAATCCAAAGTAGAATTAGTTTATGCTTCTAAACATAAAGAAGATGAACTAATTACTTCTGCTGGAGAAATAGAAACGATAACAAAAACAGAACCTCCTATTACTAAAGCTCCTGCTGAAGTTATAGTTGTTCCAGTAGTAACAAAAGCTAAATGTGAAAATTGTGATGAAGAGTTTGAACCAACTATTATGGGAGAAATCAAATGCACAAAATGTTTTGCTATACTTGATAAAACTGGTAAGATGATATATCCTCCTCAATTAATAGATTTCAAAATGAGTTGTCCAGGTTGTCATATTAGAAATTGGAGATTATTAAAAAATACAGATGAACAAGGAAATATAAAATGTTTACATTGTTCTAAAGAGTTTAAAGTTACTTGGGCTAAAGTGAAAGTTAATGAATTAGCTCAGAATATGAACTTTATATATGTGGATTATTCTACTTGTTTACAGTGCGGTAAAGTAAATGAAGTAGTTGGTTCGTCTAAATTAAAGATAAAAACAGTAAAATGTAAGAGATGTGGTCTGAAATATTCGTATGATATAACAAGAGAATCGCATAAACAAATAAGTAATATAGAAGAGATAATTACCGTAGATAAGAAAGAAACTTCGGAAAAAGGAGGAAATAAAATGACTGATAAAAAGAAAGTTGAGAAGGCTTCTGAAAAGAAGATTGAAACTAAGGAACATGATTTTCTGAAAGGCTCTGAGAAAGAGAATAAGAAAGTCATTTCTGAGAAGATTGAGAAAGCTAAAGTTGAAAAACCTGAAAAGGAAGAAGCTAAGGCAGAAGTAAAGCCAAAAGAAGCCAAAGTAGAACCTAAGAAGGAAAAAGTTGAAAAGCCTAAGGTCGAAGAAGCAAAAGAAGCTCCAAAGGCCAAGGAAGAGGTTAAGACAGAGAAGATTGAAAAACCTAAAGTTGAAGAGGCCAAAGAGCAACCAAAAGTCAAGAAAGCTCCTAAAGCCGAAGAGAAACCAGTTGTTGAAGAGGCTAAGGATACCAAAGAGCAGAAATATGCCAAAGGTATTCGTAAATTAGCTTCCAAGATTAGGGAATTAAAGAAAAATATGGTTAAAGCTGAAGTAGAAAATGAAAAGAAAATAACTTTCTACAAAGACAACGCTAAGGAAATTCTCTCAAGACGAGCGGAGATTAAGGATTATAAAATATCTGATGAAGATATACTTAATGATGATAAATTTGCTAAGGCTAAGCTTGAATTAGAGAACGCAAGTATAAGAGCAACGCTTGAAAAAGGCGACGATGTAGTTGGTTCAAAGAAAAAAGATGCTGGTTATTATAAAGATTTACATGATAAGATAGACAAAGACGCCTTTGGACATAAAGACGAAAAATAAAGATAAGACCAAAAGATAAATGGCCAAAAAAAGATAAAAGAAGAAGAAATATTAATAAGAGGTTAACATTGTGGAAAATATAATTCTAGAAATTGCAAGACTAATTGGTGAACCTGTTGACACAAGAAAACCCGTATCGTTTGAACTTTCGGCGGTAGCGGATGTTTTACCACCTGCTGAACCTGGCGAAAAGACTTGGATTTATTCTTCGGTTGATTCCGAAGCAGAATATATCCTGGCTATCGACGGTGACGGCGTGATAACTCCTGTTAAGAAGAGTCCTCTTGGGGATACTCAGATTAACTTTGCAGGTTTTAATTCAAGATTAGAGTATGTGTTGGTTGATGATGTTCTTGGTAGTCCTGATACTAACGTATTAGCAAGAAAGAAAGAAAAGATTACCCGTGGTCTTGATAAGAGAGAGCTACAGCTTCTCATCAATGCGATGGAAGGCTCGGCTGATACTGGTAGTTTTAAAGATAACCTACCTACTGGTGCAAATATCCAGTCAAGAGACGCTGAGACTGGTGACGACCTTTGGGACGTTATCGTAGCTATGAAACATAAACTTGAAGATTATGGTGATGGTTTCGTGCTTTTATGTGGTAGCACAGTGAAAGAAAAGATTGATACTTATGTGAAGGAGAACGCAGGAACCTTCAATTATAAGATTGGTCTTAAAGAAACTCTAAGAGAATTAGGTATAGAGGTGGTTAAGGTATTTGGTAAAGTTAATAATGGTTCAGGTGATACAAAAATAATGAATACCAACCATATGATATTAGTTGCAAAGAATTCAAGATTAGCATACGGAAAACCTGTAAAGTTCGTTAGAAGGAGAATTTCTCCTGAAATAGCGAAGCTTATGGGTGCGGATGTTGACAATGCTCAGAGAGCAGTTGTTGTCAATCCTACTCCTGTTATTGCTGACCCTGGAACGACTGGTTCTTCAGTATCGAACCTGTTGGCCTATGGTATATATGCTTATGAGAGCATTGTTATGGCAATTGTAAATCCTCTTGCCATTTGTATCTCAGACGCCACACTGGCGGTTAGCTAATCGCTAATTGAATAAAACATCTAGAGGGGAGAAGATCCTCCCCTCTAGATTTACTAAACAGTCAGGAGCCAAGATATGGTAAAGTATAAATCTGGAAAGTTGTCAAAAAAAGAACAAGCAATAATTAATGATATATTAATAGAAAAGTCCGACATTTATAAAGATTTTTATATTACCCGTTCCAATTTAAGACTCTTTATAATAGATAATCCGCACTTATTATATGATTGTTTAGCTAAGGGAGATGGAATAGTTTATAGTCCAGATGAGGGTATGATATTTGTAACAGGCTTTTCAGATAACGGTAAAAGAATTTATATTAAACCATTAGTAGAAAATGCAGAAGCAGGAGATAGATTACTTAAAGTGCTTTTGTGGAATGTAAAGAATATAGATTTGTATGCCAAGATAAAGAAAAATAATCCGATAAAGTCAGTTTTACTGCGAAACAGTTTTAGTTTTTTAGGAGATAGAGGTAAAGAAATACTCTTAAAAAGGCAATATATACAAACAAAATTTAAGAATAATAAAGAGGTAGACAATGATAACAGAAATTAGAACTAAAATTAGGGCCCTGATTGAAGATTTAGCTAAATCTGGCATAGAGGTTTTTACTTATAGCACTTCTGCTATATTCACTTTACAAGAAGACCATATAACTTCACTTACAGCAGTATTGCATAATGGAGATGAATTAGGAACAGGAGAATACTCCTTTGATTCTACTACGAATAAAATTACAATTAATGCTACAGTATTAAAAGATGATATTATAGAGGTAGATTATCTTTATTATAAATATAGTGATACTGAATTATCAGAATATGTTAGGGCTGGATTAGTTTGGATTAGTGGATATAACCCAGATGGAGAAAATGATTTAGGAATAGAAGATGGTGAAATATTTCCAACACCAAGCAATAGAATGGAAGATTTAATATCTCTCGTATCTTCTATTCTAATAAAACCCGATTATAACAAATATGAATTACCAACTGTAAAAGTTACTTATAATGGTAAAATCCCTAAAGACCAAAAAATAGAAAAACTCATCTTGAAATATAGAATGGGAGTGGGAATCACTGGCGTAATAACCTTTGATTAAAATGTGAGGAGATAAGACATGTCAAAAAGACAAGGGTGGAAAGATTTAGAAATTTATAAAAAGACAACAAAATATTATGAATTAGTCTTTACTACGGATGGAGTAATGGATGATATTTCAGATTGGATTTTGTATTTTACTATGAAAAAGAATGTTAGAGATACAGATTCCGAAGCAATTATAAAACAAACTATAGGTTCTGCAACTGGATGTGATTATGCCCACGAAGACCCTACCCAAGGAAAAACAGCAGTGGAATTATCAACAATAGATACAGATGTAGATGCAGGTTCATATTATTATGATATGACAGTAGATGATGCTGATGGTAATAGGCTTGTTGTTGCGATAGGTAGAATAAGAATTTCTGAACCTATAACTACAAGAGAAATTTAACAGGAGAATTTTATGTCATTAGTAACTACTACAACTAAAGTTAATTTAATTGACAAAGAAATTTTTTCTGTAGAGTTAGCTGATAAAGAAATTTTTAGTATAGAATTCTTTACAATTGATACATTAACTGGATTAAGAAAAAATATTAGCCAATTTAATGATGTTAATATTTTAAATCCTTTAGATGACCAGGGATTAATTTATGAAAGTGGAATCTGGGTAAATAAATCAATAATAGCTACAGTTGACCCAGCTAAATTCGTGCAAGGCGAAATTCCGACTCCATTTCCTCCAGTTTCTGAAGGAGATAAATATACGACATTAACTGATTTTCAATCAGGAAAGTTAGAAGTATTTTTGAATGGATTAAAATTGTTATCGAGTGATATTACAATTTATGGAAATAATCAATTTTCAATAACAATTGATACAATTATTACTGATGTAGTAACTGTAAATTATATAAAACCCTAAGGTAAAAATATGAAAATTCAACTAGCAAAAAATATATATTTACAATCATTAGATACAATGAAGAAAATATTGGATTTATTAGGATTTAAACTAGACAAACGCACAAAGGATTTTCTTTATGCCAAAAGTCAGGTTATGGGTGCTACATATAATGGTCTTAATAAACTTTTTAGGAAAATGGAACAAGAAGGTCTTATTATTAAATGTGCTTGTGGAACAAATGTTCGGCAAGGATACCAAAAATGTTTATGCGGTGGAAGTGGATTTATAAATAAAGATAAATAATCATTTTGATTTTTAACTAAAACATGTTAGTTATCGTGGTCGTATGGGTAAATATGACAATGTGCCCGAAAGGGACTGAAAATTGAAAAATTATTCTTGATGCTTGAAAATACAGTATTAAGGAGGAAAAAATAATATGAGTTTAAATACAAGAATTCGTGGTGCACAAATAGTTCTTACCGAAGAAGTTTTTGCTGTTGCTGATAAATTAGCTTTTATTGATGCAGATGGTGTGATGAAACAAGATGCTTGGGCTGATATTGCTACTGCTGTAGCTGGCGATGGTATACAAAATATCGCTAATCAGTTCGCAGTTGATGTTTCTGATTTCGCTGGCGAAGGCTTAGAGGATGATGCAAGTGAGAATCTTCGAGTAAAGCTTGATGGCTCTACCATTGCTCGTTCTGCTTCTGGTATCAAAGTAGCTGATGATTCTTTAGATGACACTCAGTTAAATGCTGGTGTTGGAACTCCTGGACAGTATTTGGAGTTAACCACTGGTGGCGGTATACAATGGTCTAACCCTGCGGGGACAGATACATTTATAGGATTAACAGATACTCCTGGCGCTTATGATGGAGCAGGTAGAGGTGTTAGAATCAACGGTGCCAATAATGCTTTAGAGTTTTATGATGTTGTTGATACTGATGAAAAAGTTAAAGCAACTGGTGAAACTGGTGATGTAGCTGGTTATTTAGATGATGTAGTTACAAATCTAAATACTGGTGCAGTAGATGTTAGTGCTGATTCTATTATGATACTCGATGCTGATGATTCCATAGCTAAATTAGAATCAATTGCTGACTTAGCTACTGCTATCGCTGGTGATGGTTTAGGAGCAACTGCTGGAGTTTTAGCAGTTAATGTAGATGATGTTACTCTTCAAATTACTGGTGATACTCTTAGCGTTAAGAAAGATTATTTAGTAGAAGCTGATGTTGTAAAGGAAGACCTTTCTTCTCAGATAGATGATACTGGTTATGCTGGTGACTTTACTCTTAGTAATACACCTGCTTCTGGAACACTTATGGTGTTCTTGAACGGTTTGGTTCAGCAAGAAGGAACTGGTAAAGATTATACTCTTTCTGGAACTACGGTTAGTTTTGCAACGGCTCCTATCACAGCGGATATCGTTCTTGTTTATTACGTTAAAGACTAAAATAATTTAGTTTTTTAATGTAGACCCAAAAATACGATAGCTATAACATTAAAGTAAGGAGAAACAAAATGAAAAAGAAGATGACTAAAAAACAAAAAGAAACTCTCAAGAAAATGCAAATTAATAGACAACTAGATAGTAATAACTTGAGAGAAATTATTAAAGCCAAATTAGATTGGGCTAAAAAACAAAAAACAAAAGGTGAAGGAGCAATAAAACAGATACAATTTCAGATAGCTAAGTTAGATGGAATAATTTTATTTATTAATGAGTTATTAATGCCTCCAGAAAAGAAGAAAGACGAAAAGTAATATATGGCAAATTTAGTAACAAAAATGTCCTTTAAATGTAAGCTTTGTGGCCATAATGATTTTTATATATCACCCGAAGAAGAAAAAGTCGCATCTGGTGACTTTGTATATAAGGAAAATCAATATCGAGTAATATGTAAAAAATGCAAGCAAGCATATAAATTTTCTTTTAAAATAGAAGCTTATGTAAGAGTCAAAGAATAGGAGTAAGTAATGGTAGAAAGACTAAAAAATTCAAAACAAAGAGAAATAATACGAGAAATTAAAAAAAGTTTTCTTAATGGATTGACTAAAGAACAAATTAATACTTATATTGATAATAATGTGATTGACCTTAATTCAGCTAAACAATTTCTTAAAAAATTAAGTATAATAATACTTTATTTATTAAAAGGCAATAATTTGCAATAATACTAAGGAGTAGAGTAATGGAGAGGAATACAAGAATTCGGAGTTCCCAAATAATTGATGTCTTACCGTCTGATATTGATGCTATTAATTCAGAGCAAGACCTTTATTATATTCGTAAGGCATCTGGTCAAGACAAATGGGAATGGGTCTCTGGTGCAGGTGGAGCAATAAGTCTTTCAGAATTAACTGATGTAGATTTTGATACTGGAACTCCTGAGGACAATCAAGTATTGACTTATGATACTGCTTCTGGGAAATGGAAAGCTGAAGATGCTATTGCTGGAGCGGAGCAATTATCAGATTTATCAGATGTAGGTGTTACTACTCCTACAAACAGAAATGTTTTAGTTGCGGATGGAGATAGTTGGGAATCAAGAGCATTAGTGGAAGCGGATATAAGTGATTTAACACATTATACCTCCGCTGACTTTGATACTGATTTTACAGGAAAAGATACTGATGATTTATCTGAAGGTAGTTCTAATAAATATTTAACTGGTCAAGAATTTCAAAAAGATATAGATACTTTAGATGATATTACTGATGGTTCTATTTATAAAAAATTAAAAGTTGATAATTTTACAATAAAAGAAAATAGCAATATTATTAAAATAGCAGATAGAATAGAATTAAATTCTATGCTTAATGCCTTTGATATTGCAGTGGAAGCTTCATTTACTAAACATGAAATGGTAGATGGTATTAGAGATGTATTTACTGATGAAAGTGGAGTAGATACTGGAACAGGTGGAAGCACAGGACAAACTTATGACTCTAGTGGAGATTATTATAAACCCACACCAGGAATTACTTTAGAATTAGATTATATGGAATATTCTACTGATGAATTAGCCCAAGCAGGTTGGCCAAGTTCGAATCCAGGAGTTGATTGGGGTTATTCAGGAGCATTTAACGGAACAAATGCTTATTTAACTATACCTGATAGTGTTGATTTTGATGTGAACGGTTCAAACTCAAATACTGTAACTATTGATTTTTGGGTAAGACAAACTTCTTATAGTGGTGGGACAAGAAAATATTATTTTGAGCAATGGCAAGATTCAAATGATTTCTGGTATTTCATACACAAAGATGCTTCAGGGTTTAGGTTTTATCAAATAGATGGCGGAGTAGTTATTTGTGATACAGGTTATGTGAACAATATTAGTGATACTGACTGGCATCATATTGCTTTTGTAAGAATTGCAACAGCTTGTGGTTTATATGTTGACGGAAATCAAGTAGCTTACTGTGTGCAAACTGGCATAGATACTTTGGCTGGAGATTTGAATATCGGTTACGGACCGAGCATGTCGGCATATATGGTTGGTAATATGGATGAAATTAGAATTTATTATGGTAATCCTTTATCTGCAACTATAGAAACCGATAGTTCTGGTAGCCTTTCGCTACCTACAGGACCCTATACTTCTGACGCCAATACGAAACTGCTTCTACATTTAGATAATAATGTAACTGATAGTGGAAATACAGTCCATACTATAACTAATGTAGGCAGTAATATGACTTATGCTTTACATGTAGTGGCGGGAACTCTTCAAGATTATTCAGAAGCGACAATTAAAACCCAAGGTTCTTATTCTCTTAAAGCGATAGCAGATATAACAGACTCTTTAAATGAAACATTAACTAATACTTTATCTAAAGATTTAACAGGAAAAGATGATATAAAATTTGATATTTATTCTTCAAGAACAGGAACTAATTTACAATTACAAATACATGACAGTGGAGGCACTACTTCTACTTATAATATAGTTATAAGTTCAGCAAACGAATGGGAAACTAAAACTTGGGATATATCAGGAATTTCCGATGCCAATAAAGATGACATAGATTGGATAAAAATTAAGATAATCAATGCAGATGCAGAAAATACCTTCTATATAGATAATATGTATGCACAATCTTCCACAGAAAATATGATATTAATTTCTGAATCATTTACTGCTGTGGCGGAAGCAGATACCTCACGTTTGATATTATTTGAAGAGGATGTTGATGCCATTACAGTTAATACCGATATTAAGGCTTATGTAAGTAAAGATGGCGGAGTAACCTGGGAACAGGTTACTTTAAGCGATGTAGGAGATTATGATAATAATAAACGTATATTAACAGGAATTGTAGATTTAACTGTAACAGGTGTAGGAAGTGGCACAGATATGAAGTGGAAAGTTACCACCCATAATGAGAAGAGTTTAAAATTGCATGGAATAGCGGAGACATGGGGATAAAATGAAAAACCTATTTTTTGACCATTCAGAACCTATTGGAATAATCATGGCACGGGAGACCTTATTGGACCCTTTTGAAAAAAATGTGGATTTTAGTCAACTTAATCCTCTTCCGATAAAGGCGATTGTATCTGATTTAACTTTTGCAAAAGTTCAATGGGCTATGCCAGGAATTGTTACTGATATCGCAAAAGAGATTATCATTGAAAAAAAACATGAGGCTCTGTTAAAGCTCTCATATAAAATTTTGATAGATGGACAATACTACGATGGATGGAAACGTAATGGACAACTTCAATATAGGCGTGAAGGGAATTTTCTCAGATGTTACTGCTATATAAAAAAGGACTCATAATGAATCAAAGAAAATATTTTAGGAGTATAAAATTATGATGAATATAACTCCCAGGTTTAGTGTTCAAGAAATAATTGATACCACCATCAAAAAAGATTGGTTTAGATTCCAGGAATCAGCATTTAGATTAGGTGTAAGGATGCACGCCTATATGATAGGTTATATTAATAAAAATAGAAATAGAAGAGGTGGCGGTAACTTAGCTAAGTCTATTAATTTTGAATCACATGCAGGAGCAGGATTAGGTATGGTTTCTTGGGGAATTGGAAATATTACAAAATTAGCTTCAGATGCCCCTTATTGGTATTGGGCAAATTATGGTGGACAAATTCCTGGAGGAGGAGCATGGAGACCTGCCATGTTTGGTGATGGAAGAGCAGATGCTAGTTATAGAGGAAAAGGTGTATCAACAGCAACAGCATTTAAAACTATTGGAGGAGGAAATATTCCTTCCCCTGCAAGGCCTATTAATTATATACAAGCAACCAGAGCAAGATTAGATGTAGATTTGATGGCTATTTTGGCCGCATTAAAGAGAGGATAATTATGGCATATCGTATAAGCCGAAATTTTGAGGCGAGTATTATTCAATTTATAAAAACCCAACTGTCAGGTTCTTGGACTGGAGTATCAGTAGAAAAGACCTTTGCGAAAGTTTATGATATAGATTTACCAGTTATTTGTGTAAGATGTGGAAATACAGCACACAGACATGCCCAAATTGGAGATGATTCAACTGTAAGAACAGCTACGATATTAATTGACATTTTTGGAACAAGTTCAGGCCTTTCTTTGGATTTGAAAGATTTTTTAATAGAAAAACTTAAAGGTGGACTTGTATATTACGAATATACTATTGTTAGCGGTCAAATAGATACTAAAACTGCTAATGGTAGAATAAGAGTTTTGACTATGGAAGATGTGCCAGTGGATTTTGAAATTGAGAAAAGTAAATTAGAGCCTCATGATAGACATAGATGGCTTATTACTTTAGATGTATCTCTTGGTCAGGTGGAGGCTTAAAATGGAAATATTAAAAGATTGGATGTTTTGGGGTTTTGCAATAGCAGTAATATCGTTTCTATTTTCAACATTTAATTTTGTAATTGGAAAAATTATAGCTAATAAAATAACAAATAACGACCTTAAACACTTAACAGACGATGTATTAGAATTAAAGAAAGAAAGTAAAGAATATAAAGGTGAATTAAAAACAGAGTTAAATAAGATTTTTAGAAGACTTGGAAAAATTGAAAAACAAATCGTAAAAAGGGATGCCGTATGTGAAGAAAGGCATTCAAAAAGATAAAGATAATGTATGGAATTTTATGCTATTAAGCAGTAAGTAATTAAGTTATATTCTTTAATGGAGAAGGAATATAACAAATAAAAAATCTTTCATAGGAGGAAAGAAAATATGATTAATTCTAGTTATTATCGACCCAGAATATTCCCTATAGCGGGAGACGTTGCTGATGCTGAAATTGATAGGGCTCAAGCGATTGACCCAACAGTTTCTCTCAATAGAGATAAGGTTGAGGAGATAGGGCGAGACGGAGTTGTAGGATTTTTAAAGAAAGCTTCGACAGTTGGATATACTTTAACTCAGAACGAATATGGTAATATTGAGTTTTGGCAGAAATTGGTTAATACCACTGTTAAGGGTGGAGCCGATACAGGTGATGACCCTATTTCGTTATCAGATTTCAAAACACCTTATTTTGATATATGTGCTTATTTAACAGATGATAATGGCACATTTAAAGGCACTGTTTGGTATCCTACTTTGAGAACTTCAGGTTTTTCACTCACAATAGGTGAACCACAGGCTCTCGTAGAGAGAAGTTTTGATTTTGTTGGTGAATCGTATAAACTTTTACAGGGTGGTAATCAATATTTTATTTACCAGAGAGCAGAAGTTGAAACTGCCGATTTAACGACAGTTGATGATGTTGAAATAGATTTAGGTGCAACAGGAATTCAATTGCCTGCTGAAGACCCGAATACTGCTGATAAATATATGCAGAGAGTTGTTCGAGTTAGAGGCACTGTTTCTACTGAATTAGATTCAGGTTCTGCAAGTGGAGAATATGAGTATAGTTCAATTACCAAAATATTAACAGTTCATGATGCGGCCGTTGGCGATGTATATAAAATTTATTATACATCTGCTACAGCTCCAGATACTATTTTTTCGTTAAATGATACTGACCCAGCGGGTATTATAGGAGATAGTGTATCTCTTTATCTTTATATTCCTGGAACAGGAAAACCTGGTTCTTCTGATTATTTATATCGTGTTCAGAGTGCTACTCTTGAAGTAAGCTTTGAAAGAGAAGATATAAGAGAAATCGGAAATAAGGATATAGTTGCTCGTGGCATTACAGATTCTACTGTTACTGTAACTCTTGGAAGAATCCTTGAGTCAGCTACGGTTGAAGAAGTATTAGCTGGTGTAGCTCCTGATTTTGGTATCATAGATGTTGAACAATTTTCAGACCAAATAGCTTTTATTGTCAAGATTTTTGATGATAATACAAAGACCAATTTTAAATATGGTTTTAAAGCTACTGGATTGTCTCCAACAGAGTTACGAGATGGTGCAGGCGTTAATGAATACGTCAATAGAGAAACAAGTCTCGAAGGCGAAGAACTCATCATTACAGCCAACGCAACCGAATTAGGTATATAAATTTGATGGGAATGGGATTGCCTCTGCGTAGCGGAGGCTTCCCTGTCTTTATTAAAAGTAGGAAGAGGTAAGAAAATGGAAAAACATGAGAAACTATTTAAATTAATAGATAACCAAGCCAAAGTGCTAGTAGGGATAATCTGTAAAAGAGTAGAAGTCCTTGATAAAAATAATGCTTTGACTCCTAAATTATATAAGGATTTAGTAAAAGAAATTATATATGAGCAGAGTAGAGTTACAAAGAAATTTATTGAGATAGGCACTGTGGAATTTAGAATAAAGCCCGAAGAACAGAAATAATCTGTTTTATTCGGGCATTTTTTATTAAAAAAAAGGAGAGTAAGGTATGAAAAAGAACCAAAGGGACCCAGAGAAGGCGAAGTTAGCAAAACAAGTGTTAAAAACTCTAGATGAATTAGCTCAGAAAGAAGAATTAGAAAATATAGTTAAGGATAATTGTATTAAGTTTAAGATTAATAATGATGAATACCGTTTAAGAAAACCTAATGCAGATGAAGGAGAACAAATAGGAACACTAAGGCGTAAAAAATATATGGAATTAGTTAAGGATGATTCTTATTTATTTACTAAGCAATGGATAGAAATATATAAGAAAAAAGGTGTCAATATAGAAAAAATGGAACAAGATATAAAGAATCTTGAAGCTAAAATAAAAGAGTTATTAATAAGATTAGCTCAGTTGACAAGTAATGAGGATATAGAAAAAATTAAAAATGAAGTAATAAAACTCAAAGAACAGATGTATGATTTATCCATAGAAAGAACTGATTATTTAGGTTATTCTATAGAAGAACAGATTAATATATATGCTACAGCTTATACCTGTTATTTGATTCTTGAAAAGAAAACAGATGATAAATGGGTAAGAGCATTTGCTAATTATGATGCTTTTAAAGATAATAATACAATACTTACAACTCGGGCATTGTATTATGTAAACTATTTAATATACAGTTAATATTGGAGTAGAGAATGTTACAGAAAACAATTAAACAACTTGCAAAGTCAGGAAAATATCAATCCCTTTATTCTAAAGTGAAGGAGATTGGGTCTATGCGGTTATTTAATAACAATTCCGATTTTTCAGCTATCCAATTAATGTTTATGGATTGGTTAGAAATATATCATTCTCTATATACCGATTTAGCTATGGGAGAAGAGTTTATTAATGAAGAAGTGATAATAGATGATATTAGAACAGAGGCTTATTTATTATATAGGTCAGAGAAACGAAAGAAAAAGGAAACAAAAAAACAAGAGAATGAGATAAATAAAAAAATAACTTCTGGCGGATTATCAAGCGTCATATTTAATACAAAGAGGAAATAATGGGAAACAAACAATATATTATCAGCTTTCTCGCCACAATCCAAGGCCAAAAAATAGTTGTGGGAGGATTAAGAAGTATTGAAGCTCAGACAAAAAGAACAGGCCAAAGTCAAACTAGATTAGGTCAAAAAACCAAGACTTTAGGGCAGAATTTTATGGGATTGGCTGCCAGAGCTATGTTAGTTATTCCTGTTTGGTTACTTTTAAGAGGACTTATGATGGGTCTTATTAGGACTATTGGCGATATGGTTAGGGCTAATCTTGATTTAGAAGAAGGTATGGCAAGAATTAAGACAGTTGTTGCCGCCTCATCTAAATCCATAGATGCCGATATGGCTGGAATTAAAGCTAAAATACTTGATGTAGCTGTAAAAACAAGAGTTCCTATTAAAGATTTAGCAGAAGCCTTTTATTTCCTCAGAACAGCAAATATAAGCACAGAAGAAGCCATGGCCGCCTTTGAACCTACTGTTAATGCTATGGTTGGAACTATGAATAGTGCCAAAGATACTGCAAGAGCAGTAGCAGGTATTTATAATACTATGGGAGAATCTTTAGAAGGAGTTATTACTCCTACTGAAAAATTTGAAAAAATTTCAGACCTTTTAACATTTACATATGCAACTCAAGACGTTCAGCTTCAAGAATTAACATCTTCATATACCAAATTAGCTCCTTATGTTTCTGGATTATCGGATAATTTTATAGAATTAATCACTATGTTAGGTTTTTTAAATACTAGATTATTAAGAGCAGGAAGAACAGGACGATTAACAGGTCGTGCAATATTACAAATGACTAAAAATGCTAAAAAATTAGCTGATATAGTAGGAATAACTTTTGATTCCGATGCTCCTATAGATTTTCTTGGAACTATAGAAAAGGTTAGAGATGCACTTAAAATAAGTGGTAAACTTACAGCCGAACAAGGACAAGCCATACAGGATATATTTGCTACAAGGGCTGGTGTTACAATTAGGTTATTAGTAGAACATTTTGATGACTTAAAAGAAATGATTAAACTTGCTACTGAAACTGCCGAAGGATTTGGTGAAAGGATGAGGGAAATAAGAGAAGAAACAACCAGGGCACAATTAGGAAAAATGAAAAATATTCTTGCAGTTTTAACTAACGATTTTATTTCGGCTGCCACAGGCGCAGGAGATTTTGCTCTAGTTTTAAAGGAAATAAATGATAATCTTGTCCAGAACAGAAGTAAATGGAGAGAGGCTGGAACTACTATTGGATGGTATATAGCAAATTTACAGGCAGTTGAAAAGACCTTGGGTGGAACAACAGATGCCTTCCATACAGCTAATTTAATATCACAGCAACAACAGAGGCAAATGATGTCATCTAGTCATACATTTTTAGTTCTCGCTGGTTCAGTAAAAGTAGCTCGGCTTGCACTAGAACGGTTATTTGAAACTGAAGGAATTAGCAGAGAAGAGTATGAAAAAGAAACTCAGGATTTAAAAAATAAATATGAAGCAGAACAAAAAATTCAGGGAACATTAGAAGAACAGGTCGAAGTTAATAAGAAAAAAGATGCAATTAGAAGAAAAACTTTAAAACAAATACAAACAGAAATTAAAAGCCAAATTAAATTATTAAAAATCGCAGGAGCCTCAGAGTTAGATATTGCACGATATAAAGAACGTATGCTTGAAATAGAAGTTGAATCAATGACAGAACAACAAGAAATGATAGAAACTAGAAAGAGAAGATTAGCTGTAATAGAAGCTGAATTTGGATTCCAGAAAAAGATATTGGATATGCAACAAAAAACTCAAGTTAATGTAATGAAAACCTTAGGAGCTTCTGAATTACAGATTTTACAAATAAAACAAGCACAACTTAATGCTGTAAAGGATGTTATAGGCGCTACTGAATATCAATTAAGATTACAGGATTTACAACAACAGAAACAAGTAGCTTTATTGAATCAAAAAAAGCAGGAGTGGGGATTAGCTACGAGTTTATTTGGACAATATATTAAAGGTGATAAATTTGAGAAACAAAGATTAAGAAGAGTTATAGAATTAACTCAATTAAAAGAAGATGAATTAGGCCAACGATATAGAACTGATATGTTTGATAGAAGTTTAATAGATGAATATTTTGGTAATTTTTCCAAAAAAGGTCAGGAAGCTATTAATGTAATAAGACAAGAAATGTTTAAATTTAAAGATGTTGAAGCTCCTGAAGAATTGGATTTTGCAACCCAAGCCACTTCTTTTGGTGATACATGGGAAACAAGAATGATAAGTGCTGTTAATATTTTTAAACCTGATTTCTTAAATGTGGCTGATGAGTTTGTTCAAAGATTTAAAGAAGGAGTTAAATTAACTCCAGAAGATTTAAGAAAAGAGATGGAATTAGTAACTGATGAAACAAAAAGAGAAGTAACACCAGAAGCTATACATACACGAAGAAGAGAGTTAGTTGAAAAAATAATAGAACCCAAAGAATTTGATTATAAAGGTAAAGGACAATGGCAACGTAGAACTATTGTTCATGAAATAAAAATAGGTGATGAGACTATAAAAATCACTGGAGATATATCGGCAGAACTGGCAAGAAAAATAGCAGAAGAAACCAGCAAAGCTATACAAAGTCCTGAAACTATTAAAAAAATAAGAGAAGATATTTAAAAGGAGTAATATATGGGTTATGAAAATTATGAAGTAAAAATTACATTTTTAAGTTCTGAAACAGGAAGTGTAGATTATGATTTGCCCTATGTTTTTAGTGTATCTGACCCACAACCTCAAGGTAAAGATACCGTTATACAAGGCACAAGAGGAGATGGTTCTATTAGAATTCCTGGAGGTAAGAAGAGTCAAGAAATTAAGATACAAGGTAAATTATATGACCCTGATGGATATAAAGACTTAACAACATTAATGAATACTATGCGTTCTAGTATTACCACTGATTTAGCTACACTTACAATGCAACATAAAGAAGGAACTTCATGGATTACAGATTGGACGTATACCGTTTTTAGAAATACAGAGATAAATTTTCCTACAAGTTTAAGAACAGGTGTTCAGCAATATTCTGTTTCTTTTCTTGTAGTTGCATATTAGAAATAAGTAATAGGAGGAAATACAATGGCCACAAATCTAACAACTAGAATTAATTATGTTGACGCCGATTTAGAATATGATGACACAGGAGCAGGGTATATTGATTTAGACCTTGATAATGATTATATTATATGGACAGCGGGCAGTGATGATGTTAAAGATTTAATGACACATGAACCTACCCCAACTGAATTAAATGAAGCTTCCACTATAATTGATGATGATGACCCTGTAACAGTTGCTTTATGTCTTCTTATGGATTATTCTCATGATGTAGGTGGAGCTTATTATACCCATGAAGTTAAGGGTATGGGAGATAATAAACGATATGTGTTTAATTTTTCTTTTGATGGAGATACTGCCAATGAACCTCAATTAGAAACTTGGGACGATGACACTCATTCCAGTTATGCTAAACATGTTCTTGGTAATGGAACACCAGCAAATTCAATGGTTAAAGCTATATGCACTACTTTAGGTTTACCTGGAACAGGTTGGGCAGGAATAGCAATAGCAGGTGGAGATTCTACTCGGGTAGTAAAATTGAATGGAGGAACAGGAGCGATTGAACTTGAAACAGGAGAAACAGAAAGAAATCTATATGCTAATATGAAGATAGTTATTCCAGATGGATATACACCGCCAGCAATTGAAACCTTTGTATCATCAATTCGTTATACTTGGAACTAAAAAGGAGAATAATATGAAAAATCAAGCTCTTTATTCTGTGATTTTTGAAGACGGAACTTGTTTTCTTGGAGGAAATGATTATTATAATACCAAATGGTTAGAGATTCCTTCAAAGAAAATTAAAAGGATTTTTTATCGGTTGCCAAGTGGAGATTATTTAACTTTGGATGGACATACTAAATATTATCACATGATTGAAACAACAAAGGATTTAAATGGCAAAAGGCAGGGAGAAGTTAGACCAGAATATGCTTATATTATGGGGTTAAAAGACAATACAGTAATAAGTTATAAGATTCCTTTATGTGTTAATTCAAATATACTCATACAACGCTTTAATATAAATGACAAATTAATAACCGACTTAAATAAAAAGGGGTGGAAATAATATGGCAAATGACAGATTTAAAATAAGAGATAAGATTGGACTTATTAAAAAGAGGAGGAACAAAATGAAAGACAGTATATCATTAAGAGGAGATGTTGTTTTAGAAAGAAGAAAGAAAGATGGAACAGTTATTGACCATGAAGAATTAAAAAATCTTATAGTTAATACTGGAAAAGAAAAAGTAGCTAAATTGCTTGGTATTACTGAAACAGGTATTGCTGGTTTTACTCATATAGCAATTGGCCTTTCCGAAACAGGGGATTCAGCAGGCGCTTCTGATACTGTTTTGATAGATGAAGTTGCAAGAGAAGAAGCTACTAGAAGTTATGAAGCAAGTTATAAATGCGTTTTTGAAAAAACTTTTACTTTTAATACAGGTGAAAGTTATGATATTAAAGAAGCTGGAATATTTGATGAAGCGACCTTAACAGGTTCTATAATGCTGGATAGATTTGTATTAGCAGAAAAGGCAGTTGACGTTGATACCGATTTATATGTAAAAATCACTATTACTGTGGCATAGGATTGATTTATAATTAAAATAATTTAAGTAAGGAGGTAAACTCTATCTTATGGCCTATGAAAATTTGACTACATTTACGGAAGTAGAAGAAACAGGAGAAAATCATTGGACAGTATCGGAGTTTGTATGCTCGTCTTCACAAATTTCAAACAATAATGAATCTTATATTTATAAAGATTATGGAGTAGACTATTTTGAAAATTATACATTCTTTGTAAATGTAAGTATGCCAGGCGGAGCATTAGGTGGGACTGTAGGACTTTGTTCTATTAGTAACACCTTTGGCACTATTCAAGATGTATATACTAATACTTCAGCTATTACTCAATTACTTCGTCTTTATAAACCTGCATCTAATGGAACATTATATTTAGAAGGAAGAACAGATGGTTCAACTATTGATGGTGATTCTTGCACTATATCTGTTGCCGTAACTTATTATTTAAAAGTTTATAGGATAGGCGCAACTACTTATTGTAAAGTTTATAATACAAGCGATGATAGACTTAATGATGTGAATGTGAGAAATACATTAAGTATTTCTTGTTCTTCAATCCCATTAAGATATATGCAGTGTGGATTTTCTTATGGAGCAGGATCCTTTAATCAAATGTATTCATCTGCATCATATTTTGAATTCCAAAGAACAGAAATAATTGAAACGGATACATTCACTTTAAGTGATGATATTTATTTAAATCTTTCTAGAGAAACTATAGAATTAGATGATACAATAACTATCAGTGATTCAATATATTTAAAACCTTCCAAAGAAACTATAGAATTAAACGATACTATTTCTTTATCTGATGGAATATATTTATTTCTAGGTAAAAATATATTATTGGAAGATACTATTACAATTAGCGATGAAATAGAAGTAAATATTCCTACAGAATACCTTTATTTAGATGATACAGTAATAATATCAGATGATATTTATGTTGCAATTCCTACTAAAGTAATTGAAGATATTGATAATGATTTTCGCACTGTTAAACAAGAAGTGAATGATATTCCTAATAAAATTAATACAGTTATAAGAGTTCTTAAATCTTGTGTTAATGTATTTAGTATGCTTAAATCCCTTATTCCTCATATAGATAATGATATTAGAACAAGAGGACGAACAATAAACAATATTACTAATGATTTTAGAATGTTATCCAGTTTTCAAGTTCCAGGAGATGCAGGATTCCAATCTTTAGGAAAAGAATATATTAAGGTATATATAAATAGTATAGAAAATACTTATGTTGATATAGATAGTATCACTATTACTCAATCTTTAGGAACAGCACATACAGCTTCATTTACCTTAGGTCTTCCTTATGATTCTTCCTCTAAACCATCAGAAGAACAAACGGTAGAAATAAAATATAATAATTATATCTTATATAAGGGATATGTTACCAATATTTCTCCAACTGATAGTCCAGATACAATTAGTATAGGATGTCAAGATGTATATTGGTATCAAAATAAAACTAAAAAATATTTCTTTGTAGGACATAAACCTACAGATGTAACAGAAAAATATTATGATACTATTGCTCAAGCATTATCTTCTGAATTAAGTTGGTCTTCAGTAATAGGGAATTTCGTTCCTCAAACTATGAATCTTTTTGGTGTAGGAGCTTCTGATTGTGTTACTCAATTAGTGCAAAATTCAGGAACCTTCGATTGGTTTTATCATTTAAATAAAAATACTGGAACAATTTCAAAACGCCTTTGGACTGCAAGCCAGGGAAGTATTTTAAGTTTAGAACCTCAAATATTAGATAAAAATATAGGATTATATCAAATTATTAACCATTCCTTTGTCAGTTCAATCGCTGGAATTGTAAATAAATTAAGAGTCCAAATGGGACAAAAAGTTATTAGACGAGTCAGTTCCACAGGCAAACCTAAAGAATATACTGGATATGATTATAGAGTGGTTAGAGCAACTGCTTTACCTGATTGGAATGCCGATTATGAAGTTTTAGCTAAAGATTCTAGTTCTGGATATGGATGGGATTATCATAAAGAAGAAGCCAATAGTTATTATAAAGATGTATTTAAAAGGTATAGATTACCTCAATTAGACCCTGAATTATCTTCTTGGACTGACACTTATCCTCCAAAAGTATCTGTAAGTGTAGGTTGGGGCAATGTGGGATTTGTTTCTTCTGAACAAGATGGAACTATGCTAGAAGGGTTTACTATAGATTATGAAAATGGATTATTAACATTTAATGACCCTGTTTATTTACAAAAGACTATTAATGCAGAAATAACTTCTATTAAAAGACCTCAAATTAGTTTATTGCTTTGGAAAAAACAATATTACAGCAGAACAGAAACTCCTACAGATAATCCTCAATCAGATATATCTAATCCTTTGATGTTCTTTACTGATAAAATGGGAGATTATCCAGAAACTATTTGGAAATCTTTAGAATTAACAGGATTAGGAATACAAGTAGGAGCTTGGTATAGAGACAATGAAGGGCATTGGAATTATATACCTTCTTGGAACGATACCGCCTTTGCTCATGATTATGCTGATTGGGAATTAAGCAAAACTTGTGATATTAAAACAAGAGGAAATATTGAATTAACAATAGATGCTATGTGTTTTTATGATATAGATTTATCGAAACGAGTTAATATAGATGGAGTAATTGACAATCCTTTAAATATAACAAGCATCACATATAACATAGATAATTTTACTGCACAGATAGATTTAGAAAATTTCAGGCATCACAAACGGATTGTAAGTATACCTCAACATGGGGAATCATTATAAGGAGAAAGAATAATGCCTAAAACACTTAACCAAAGGATAAAAGAATTAGAAAAATTAGTAAATGACCTTAAATCTAAATTAGATGATATATCTACTAATGTAGAGGAAAAATCTCCTACTCCTTATTCTAAAGTTGGAGGAATAAGAGATAGAAGTCAAATAAGACCTGTGGATATTATTACAGGATTAGGACAATCTATGGGTAATGGTATTCCTTGGAATGATTCTGATTTAGTATTGCCTCCTTATGGAAACAAACCTGCTGACCCTACAAAAGGTTATAATAAACATACACATTCTCAATATGCAGGAGGAGCTTTTAATGTTGAATTTGTAGAGTTTGTTAAATATGATATACCTAATTGGGATATTAGTGATTTGAATCCTCATTGTCAACAATATTGGATAACTCAACCTACTATTCAAAAAGACCAAAATACAGCTTTAGAAAATGTTGAAATGATAGGACTATTAGATTTAATTTTTAACCCAGATACCGTAAAATGGGGAGTAAGTGCTTATGAAATTGATGTTAAAAAATGTTATTTTGTTGAAAGAGATGAAGACGGAGAAATTAAATTAGATGATAATGGAGAAGAAATGAAATCCCCTTTATGGAATGAAGATGTTACCAAAAATAACATTGTATGGGATAAAAATGGTAAGTGTTGGAGATTATTTGCAACATATGCCGAAGAAGCAGAATAAAAGGAGTAATGTATGGCAGACGAAAGATGTCCAGTATGTTTAAGTCTTTTAGGAATTTGGACTGATGACCCAATAAAGACTCAAAATGGGTTACCTGGTTATGTTGACCCTTCTGAACAACATCTTTATTCTGGTTTTAAATTTATATGTCGAGTTCATTTAGAAGAATTACAAGAAGCTAGAAAACAACAAGAAATAGATATTGGCATTCCTGAGAATGAAAGAACTGTATTTTCTTCTATACCTACAGGAGACCCTTCCTATTTTCATTGCACTAAACAACAAATTCAAGAATTAAGAGATTCAACTGAATTAATTTTGGATGAATTAGGAATATCTAAAGAAGAATATTTTAATTATGATGAAGAAGGACAACAAATATTTTTTCCTGGGGATTTTGGTTATAAAATAGAGTGGACAGCTCCTAATTTAGATAATTGGATAGGAAATTTAACAAATTTACATATAGAAGATTTAAGACATCCTATTATGTTTGGCTGGAGAGAAACTTTTAATCAAACTATAGGTTATCCTTTAGAAATGAGAGATTATTGGTTTTTTAATCTAACATCTTGGCCTACTTTTGACCATCGTTGGCAGGAAGATGGATATGCAGAAAGATGGAGTCCTTCTATGGCAGGAGGAAATTGTTATTGGAAATGGGAAATTAAAGGAGATGATGAAAATAAATATATACAAATTAATGAAAGTATGAATTTATTAGCGGATACTACAAATGCTTATGTAAATTACTATGCTACACCTTATTATGATATTAATATTCCTTTTTATGAGGGAATGAAGTTTAAAACAATAGGAAGTTTTAGTAATAATGGGGATTACCGTATATCTTTTAGGATTGCTATAAAACACAAAATTACAGGACAAGTTAGATATATACATTATCTTACTTCTAATTATTGGACTCCATCAGGTTACATCCTAGTTTCTGATGTTACTAATCTTAATAGAGAAATATATCCAGATTTTGAAAATAAATATGGAGTATTTGATTGCAGTGAATGGCAACTTTATACTATAAATAATTATGTAGTTATTGACTATGACGATAGTAGAGGTGGGACTCTTACTCCTTCACTTGAGGTAACTTTAGATTTAATAAAATTAAGATAATTTAATAATCATCTTAAAAAACCGTATTGTATCTTTTATGGGTCTCATTTTTGAGACCCTTTCTTTATTATATATACAGGTAATAGGAATACTAATTATTTTAAATCCTTTTCTTCCTGCCTTTATAAGTTGCTCTGACTCATACTCAAAATTTCTAGACTTAGTTTCTAAATCAAATACATCTTTATGTGCTAATCTCATACCGCATTGTGTATCGGATATGCTCTTATTTGCTAATTTAGAGATAAGCCATGACATACACCGATTAGTGTAATATCTTACAGCAGGCATCGTCCTAGCATTATGGAAGCGGTTTCCTATGATAATTTTAGCATCTGGATGTAGCTTTAAAGCTGTATAGAAGGACCCAATATCCTTTAAATCGTTCTGTCCATCGCTATCCATGACTACAATATAGCCATATCCCTTCGTAATGAGGTATTTTGCCCCATATTTAATGGCATAACCTTTACCTTTATTATGGGTATATTCTATGTGTTTTAAACTATTAATTTTTAATAAGTATGAAGTTTTATCAGTAGAACCATCATTAACAATTAAATAATCATATCCACTTCTTCTAATTGAATCTCCTACCTCAGAAATAGTATTGTCTTCATTATAACATGGAATAAGTATAGCGATTTTGGGTTTCATTTATGTTTCCTTTATTTTATATAAGAGTCTAGATTACAAAGTGCAGTAACATCTTCTAATTTATCTGATTTATTAAAATCCTCTGGAATAATTAATCTGACATCTTTTCCAGGACAAACATCTATTCCTTTTTCTCTCAAAGGTTTTGCTATTATTTCTGCACAATTATAAACTATATCTGAAGGTATATTAAGAAACATTAAAAAAAATTTTAATAACATCTTCCAATAAATTCTTACTTTTGGTTGAGTATTAATTGTGTTAATAACATGTTCCCTTGTTTCTTTTGTAAGATTTTTGATTCTTAATATTTTTAATTGATATAAATGCTTATTACGAGTAAACCGATGTATATGTGCTGTTCGTTTCTTTGTAGCTCGTAAATCGAGAATAACAGTTCCATGTAAAGCTATACCTATATGATTCCAATGGCTCCTTGTTGTTAAACGAATAACAAAAGCGATAGGGTCGTATGCGTAGCGAAATAAGACTATATCTCCTCTATTCATACCTTTAACTTCTATTTTTTTCATTTTTGAGATTTACCTTTCATTTTATTTCTTATTTCTATTCTTAATAAGTCTTGATTATATTGCTCTTTATTTAACAATCCAAAAAATTTATCATAATTTATTTTTTCAAATTGGTTTAATTTACTTATCATTGACACATTATAGATTTTTATATTCTTTTCTTTTATAAAGGGAGCAAAATCATTTATGGCTCGTCCTTTTGTATTGTAGTAACTTATTTTGCCTACACCTTTATGTTTATATTGGCCTTGAAAAAAATGAGTTAAAATTTTTCCTTCCTTACGAGGTGTTCCTCCAAAATCATATCCTAACAAGAAAATTTCTCCAATATTTAATAAGTATATAGCTAATGATAAACTATATATACCTGTTAAAGAGCCCTTATAACATCCTTCTTTTAATTCTCTATTATATCGAGATAAAGGTTTTAAATAAATAAGATTATTTCCAGATACTTTCTGATGATGTTTTGTAATTATAAGAGGAAGTTTAGACATCTCTTCTTTATTATCATTATAAAATCTCCAATCAAGAAAACATTGTATTGTAGGGCCTGTATGGAATTTATAAGACATATTAATTCCAATAACAAAATGCCCCTTGAGTTTATCCCAAAGACCTTTTTCTATACCAGTTTTTATACTAGCACCACCTCCAATAATTATTAATTGAGTTGGATATTGATTAATATTCATGTAATTCCTTCCATATTTTTATTATTATATCTCCATGGCAGTCTTTGGGTTTACAATAACATCCTAATATTGCATTTTCTGTCAAATTATAAATAGCCGAGCTTAATGAAAATATTCCTATATTAAGATTAGTTCTAGCCCATTTTTCATATTTTTTAATAACTTCTTCTCTGTTTCCATGTATACCTATTTTAAAAGGATTACCAAAATTACTTCCTCTTCCTATATAAACAGTGTATTTTTCTGTTTTTAAATTAACTACTCTCATTTTTTTCTCCTTAGTAATTTTTTATAATATGCCAATAAACTTTTTTGCCTAAGTTTATAGCACAATGTCCAGTCCAACATCCTCCAGATTTAATGTGTTTATTAGTCCCACAATGATAACATTTATTGAATCTCATTCCTTTATAATTTGGAGGATATTTATCTACTAATATAACATGAACTTCATTTGAGCATTTTGCTATATCTATATTTCTTTGTTTATAGCCATATTCCGCATTCCATTTATGCTGTTTTGGTATTTTTAAATCAAGTTTGAATTTACCCTTTTTAGCTATTTCTTCAGCCCAAATATCTATCCCACCTACAGGACTATGCCCAGAAACAATAACAATATCTTCTTTATAATCGTAAAATTTATCAAATAAAATACTGGCTATAAGATATTTAGCTTCTTCTTTACCTTTTTCAGTAAATTTATCTTTTCCATGTCCAACTATTCTAATATATATTTTCATTTTTTTCTCCTTGTCCAGCGACGATGTTTTCGGCTTATTTGATGATGTATAATTACAGGATTTTTTATCCAATTAGGAACCTTATCTCCACCCTTAACAATAGCTACATATTCAATAGAAAGTAAATATATCTTCAATCGGTCTTTCCATTTCTCAAGAGTTTTTTGTAAATTTCTTTGTGGCCATCCTTTAGTTATCTTCTGTTCTGTAATCCATTCTTCTACAAATTGTAATACGGTTTCATTATAATTAAAATAAAGTGTCCCACCCAATACTTCTCTTTTGGGATTACCTTCTTGATTTTTCCAAAATTTAGCCCAATCTAAAGCATGATAAGCTATATCATAATCTTGTAATTTATCAAATATTATAGGATACTGTTCTATTGTAGCATCTGCATCTAAAGATATAATCGGTTGTTTATGTTTTAATAACATTTTTTTAATGAATTCCGCTTTACATTGTATATTTTTATCCCAAGAACCTTTATCTTCCATATAATCTATATCATAAGGAAGATTACATCTTTTAAGTCCAGGTATTAAATAATCTTTAACTACCTGAGCATATGGACTATCTTTAGTAACAAATGAAACATAAATCATAGATTAAATTCCTTTCGTATAATTCTAAGTAATTGTTTTGCTCTTCTTTCATGAGTATGCCTTGCTTGAATACATTTAAGGGCTCTTGAGGTTAAATGTTCTCTATAAGTAGGTTCATTGATAATCATTCTAGCTTTCTTAACTACATCGCTTCCATCTCGTTTATATGTGCAATAAGTATCTTTATAGAATAATTGTCTGAGTCCGTAACTTTTTGCTTTATCTGTTAAAAGAACACCTCCGCTTGCCATAACTTCAAACATTTTGCCTGCTGTTATATTTTCAGTAGTAGAACCATTTAAATAACCTACATAACTTTGCAAACATTTTGGATAATTTTGGCCTGTTTTGGTTTTTATAGAAAGTTTAATTAATCCTTTTTCTTCTAATCTTTTCTTAGCCAATCTTCTATAAATATAAGGGTCCCATTTCATCGCTCCTACTGAATAAATAAGATTTTTTCGTTTAATATCTGGGTTGGGTTTAAATATGGTATTATCTACTGAACATGGTAACCACAAATTTTTAATATTAGTTAATTCTCCATTTGCTTTAATTGTATTGCTAATATGACGATGAAGTATTAAATCTATATTCATATCATATATTTTTTTTGGAAATTTTATATTATGATAATCTCCTTCAATTAATATTTTTGGAGTTTTATTAAAGTTAGAAAAATCGTTAGGTAACCAAGTATTACTTTCATGACGGTTTCTAAATAATCTATTATAACAATCTATAATTATAACATCATAATCAAATTTCTTTTTTAAATCTTCCATTGATTTTTTATGATTATAATGCTGTATTAATTGTCCTCTTAAATCTGAAGATTGATGTAATAACCAACCATACATTTTTAATTCTACATTCTTTTGTTGTCCTAAAACCTTAGCAAAATCTGTATGGAACCAATGTATATACTGTCTATGAGGGATATGCTTATATAACCATAAAATCTTCATTACTTTTCTCCTAAAATCTTAATCTCTAAAGTTAGAGGTTCTTTTACAATCTTTCTAATCCTGCTAATAAAATCATATACTTCTTTATATGAAGCTTTTCCATTATTAATGATTATGTTTAATTGTTTAGAAATAACTAAATTGGGAGACTTAATGGCTCTTAATTCTTTTTCATAAGGTTTTAATGCGTGCCAATTTACAAATATTCCTCCTGCGGTAAATCCTTTTGGGAAATTCTTACGATGTTTTTTTGCCTGCATTATGATTTTTTTATTTGGTTTCTCCTTATCTAATAAAAAAAGAGCCGATATTACTATTTCTTTTGTGTCTTGTAAAATAGAGTATCTTCTTTGAAAATTTAAATCCTCTTTTGATTTCCAAACTATATTTCCTTCTTTAGTTAAAACATCGCATCCAACCAAAAAGTCAGAAATAGTAGTTTGTCCACTTCCTGCGTTCATTACTATTGCACCTCCAAGTAATCCTGGAATTCCAATAAGGCCTTCTAAACCAGATAATTTCATTTTTATAGTCTTATTGATAAATCTATTTGTGGAAAAATTACAACTTACTAAAATGGTATCCTTATTAAAAAGACTTATAAATATGTTTTGCATCTTTTTTAAAGAAATAACTTTATCAATTTGTTCACGAAGTAGGACATTGGTGCCCCCGCCTAAGATTTCAAATTTCAATTCTTTGAGCTGTTTTACAATCCATATCAATTCTTTTAGACTTTCTGGAAACCAAATATGACGAGTCATTGAATGTAAACGAAACGAATTATATTTGGTCAAATCAAAATTTTTAAAATGTTTCATTTTATTCCTTTTTAGCGATAATATTGCATATATTCTCCACTAAATTATCAAATTCTGGTCTTTCTATTTTTTTCATTTTACGAATCTGTTTAGTATAGAATTCATGATTTTCTATCATTAAATCTACCTTTTTCTTTAACCAATTATAATAATCAGAAAAAACAGAAGTTCCAAAATTCGACCAATGTATTAACCTTAGATATTCAATACTTTTTTGGTCATAATAAACATGTATTGTTGGAGTTCCAGAAGCAAAAGACATAATAGAACTGTGCATCTTCATTGAAATACTAAACTCACATCTTGCATACTCATTAAGCATTGCATCTATATCATCTGTATTCACAAATTCCATATCTGGTAGCTCTTTCTGTAAATCCATAATCATACTATGCTCCAAAGCGTCGTGGGCTATAAAAACCACTCTATAACCTTTGCTTTGTAAGTATTTACCTATTTTACTGAAGTATTTTATGTTTTTATTTCTTTCTTTAGGTGTTCCATCAAATCTTCCTAAAGCAGGTGAATGTTGAGCCAAGTTAATTGCAACTCTTTTTTCTTTAGGCACTTTGGCTACTTTCAGAAAATTTCCAGGGTCTAGCATTAATTGGTGTTTTTTAATGCCTAAATCTGATAATAATTTATAGGTTCTTTGGTCTCGAACTGTTGAAATTACAGATAAGCCATTAATTAGTTTGATACTTTTTTTTGTTTCTGGTTCTAAATCTCCTTTAAAAATATCTTTACCCAAATTATTATTACATCCTAATCCAATTAACATAATAGGAACAGTAATTTTATTAAATAATTTAGTATCACAAGGAAAATACCAACCACTTGAAGTAGGATAATTAGTATATAATCCACTTCCAGCTATTATTAAAGCTGAAGATTCAGGATTTAATTGATTAATAATTCTTTTTTCAGTAAGTTCCTCATATTTTACATTAAAAAACGCAAAAGGAACTTTTAAATTCTCTTCAATAGCTTCTACTATTGATTTCCGTATAGCCATGTCTCCTCTATTACCTGTCATGACACTGTAATAAAATATTGTTTTATATGTTTTCATTTTTTTCTCCGTCTTTTTGGTATTTCTATTACTTGATTTTTTGTTTTATCATATTCTATTATTATTTTTATTGGATTTTTATTTACATTAATCCAAGTTAATATTAGTTGTTTTTCAGTGTTCTTTTCATGCCAAGGAGAATTTCTCAAATGATGATACCAGGTGCCAGATTTAAAGAAATCAAATCCATATATAGTTAAAGATTTAAAATTTATATATTTCAATAAAAAGTAAATTGATAATATTCCTGTTGAGGGTAATATCCCAGGAGGAAATTCAGATTTTAATTTTTGCCAATCTTCTGGTGGATTCTGAATAGCGTTTTTTCTTATCCATTCAGAAGCTAATCCTTGGCTTTCTGTCATCCAGATTACATATTTAGGTTTAAAATTGTGTAAATAATAGTTATTAAATTTAGTTGAAATAAAAAGTATATCCGTTCTACTTCCAATATATTTTTCTCTACCTTTAGATACTCCTCGATTCATTCTACATACCACATCATATTTATCTATATTCTTCTTATTATTTAAGATACTGCGGGCATTACCCAATAGGCATATATTTTTGTTTTTAAGGTATGTTTTTATTTTATTTAGATTTGTTATCATTAATTTTCTTTCTTATTGTATCTATTATTAAACATATACCTAATGTTATAGGTATCATAATAGATATTACAAGATACAATATAGCTCCTTTGTATATTAAATCTATCATTTTTTATTATTTTTTTCTTTCATTTTATTCATTAGTCTTTCCATTGTTCCTTCTAATACAGATTCGCCTTTTGAAACAGAATTCCAAAAATGCTTCCTTTCTCTACGATTAACAAATTGGCCATTTATAAACTTCACAAATCCATATAACTGCTTCATCTGCTCAAGAACCTGATACCTTTCAGCGTCTTTTCGTTTCTTATTAAGCTTTTGGACTTCTTTCATTGCCTTTTCGGCGTGTCTCTTGTAAAGAAATGTAACAAATTTACCATACATTATTTTGCCTCCTTTTTAGGCGGATTTAACACATTATCTCCCTTTTTATATTGTCTTTTAGGAAAAAACCCATGCCATTTACCAAATTCTGGGTCGCACTCTGAGCATAAAGCAGGTTTATTTTCCTCTTTCCACCAATAACCACATACTGCGGTATTTTCTATACAACCACATTTTTCACATCTAAATGCACTCATTTTGTTTTCTTTCCTCATCCTGTTAAATACAATATCATTACAACTAACCATCCAAGTATTGAATGTATTGGCATTGCTGGATTTGATGGTCTAACAATAACAACTATTATATTCAATAACGCCAATACTGCTCCTATTCTACACCATTTATTCATTTTATTCCTCCTTATTTAATTCCATTAAAATACGTTCTAAACTAATTTCATGTTTTGCCATTAGATTTTTTATAATTTGGGCTATATTTCTAATCTCCTGTTGCCTATTTGGAGGATTATCGAGGTCATAAGTTTTAATATTTCTATCTATATCAGCAGGAGTAATAGTTAATAATTCAGGAGCTAAAATAATACCATTATCAGAAAAGATTTTTCCTATAAATTGACTACAAGTAAATGCTCCAGGTTTATTTGTAAGAACAAAAACTAATCCTAAATTATAAGATTTGCCTTCAAATGTTAAGGCATGGTCACATATTTTTTTTCTTTTATAATCAGATAATCCTTTTACTCTAATAAATTTATGGTCAACTCTACCTCTATAATCTTTATATGGCCTTACTTTTACACCCCATGTTGAAGATTCTATTACTTTTCCATTACCTAAATATAAAACAGCATGATTCCAATAACTGTTAGTAAAACATCTAATAAACCAACCAAATATACCATAATTATGTGCTAATATTATGTCTCCCTTTTTAGGTAGTAATTTTTTATTCTTCATTATTTTTCTTTCCTTCTTATCTAATTTCTTAATTAGTTATATACATAAAATAAGCATACCAATAATCTCTATTTTTATTGGCTCTTAAATTACATTGTTTACATGTTGTTATTAAATTATTTTCCTCACAATTTTGTTTATTATAATCAATATGGTGAATTTCTATTACTCTCCCATAAACTATTATATGTTTTTTTTCTGTCATTCTGCAAATTTGACATTTGTAATGGTCTCTTTGGCGTATTTTTAATTTTAATTGGTTATTAAATTTGATTGAATAAGGAGCATATCCTTGTCCGTGAATATATTTTGCACAACTTAGGCATTTTCTTTTACCATAAAAACCAGAAAATATAGTAATTTCTTTTTCGCAGACTTTACAATAATAAGTTTCAGAACACCTACCATCTTTATAATTAGGAGGGTATTTTAAATTTTTTAATCTTTCTTTTTGGGCACAAGAGTAACATCTTTTTCCAAATCCCTTAGTTCTTTTTCCACAATCTTTACATTTTTTCATTATTATCCAGGTTTATTATTTGTATTCCTTCAGGTTCTTCATCAAAATGATGAATAACAAGGAATAATTGAAAAGGAAGAGTTTTAAAAAGTCCAATAACATATAACAAATTAGAAGCATCGAGAGCTGTTAAACCTTCATCTGCAATTATAATTCCAGTCTCTCCTCGTTCCATGAGGATAGCGAGCTTAAAGGCTATTTGAAGTATAAGTTTTTCTCCACAACTTAAATCTTTGTATTTATATTCTATTCCATCTCTCTGTAAAGTAATTTTAAATTTGAATTTATCATCTATTTCAAATCGAACTTGGAATCCTATTTTAGCTAATACATCATTTATTATAGGTTCAAGAATTCTAACACTCTCTGTTAAGTAAAAGGTTGATAGGTAATCTACTTCTTTTATAGCTCTTTTTACTATTTCAATATCTTTTTGGGTATATTTATATTCTTTTTGTTTCATACGAATTTGAAGTTTCATTTTTAAATCTCTTAAAATAACCAATTTTACCTCTATTTCATCTTTTGTTTTTGTTTGCTTTCCTATAATATCCTGCAAATATTCAATTTCTGTAGTTTGATGATTCATGCGATTATTGATTTGTTGAGTGCGGGCGCCTATTTCACTAAGTAATCTTTTTTGCTTACTTTCCGAAATGGGCTGATTACAGGTATAGCATTTAATATTGGCAAATAATTTATCTCGTTTAGTTTTTAATGTTCTCTTTTCTCCTTCTAATATTCCAATCTCTCTTTGGGTTTTATTTAAATTAAATCGAGTAGTTTGAATTAGTGGTCTTAATTCACTATTTAATTTTTTAATCAATGAATCCAATTCCCTGCATATAATATTAAGTCGTTTTTGTGAAGGATAATGTTTATATACAACAGCCTTATCTTTATTAAAAATTTCTCTTGTTGATTTAATCTGTAAAAGTTTTCTTCGTATATTGTTAAATGTATTTTCAGAAGAAGAAAATATAATCTTTTTAAGTGCAATGGGTCCTTCTTCTAAAAAGTTACTTTCACGGGAATAGGCATCCACTATGCGAAATTTGGTAAAATAGGTTCTGTCTCCAAAAGTTTTATTAATAAAATCCTGAGCTTCTGTAAGAGTAGTAAATATCAACGCTTTATTATCTTCAAGTATGGTTAATTTAGAAGGATAAGACCTAACCACCTTATAATGCTTATTATTATGCTTAAATTCTATCTCCACAGTGCAAGACTTCGATATATTACGGGTAGGCAAGTCTTTTAGTGTCTCAGACATAGAAACCCCATATAAAGCGAATAGGATTGATTGGAGAGCAAGGGTTGTTTTTCCAGACCCATTACTGCCCTTAATTAAGACGGATTGGTCAAAATATTCGTCTCTATCAGTAAAACAAACAAAATTTTTGAGCTTAATTCTTTTTATTATCATAATATTTAACTACTGCCTCCGCAGTTTCTTTATTTAATTTCATTGGATTAGATTCATCATCCATTACATAGGCTTGTCCTGTTCTTCCTCTATCTTTATACCATGCCATAATAATATATCCTACTTCTATTTCATCTCCTACATCTATTATAGGAATAGGAATAATTCCTATACTGCCATTTTGCATATCATCTCTATAAGTAAAAAATATTTCAGCTATATCTCGTAATCTATTCATCGTTTCACAATTCCAATTACTGGTATCAAAAATATATTTTTTTTCAAATGCACATACAATTTGGGCACAATAAACATTATCATCCAATTTATGAGTTAATTTATTGTCTTTATGGATTAAAGGATATTTCTGTATAAATTCACGACATAATTTACATTTCATTAGAATTCCTTTCCATGTTTATAAGGTCTTTTTTTGTTCTTTTTGATTTTCTTTAAAATTTCTTTTTCTAAATCTATATCTCTTCCTCCACAAAAATCCATAATCCTTATAACTGTATCTGCTAATTCTTCGGCTACATTTTTCCAATCATTATGCCTTAATCCTTCAAGAGCTTCTGATAATTCGGAGTGCATTAATGCTATCATTTCTCCATTGTTTCTATTCTCTCCGTAATATCCTTTACCTCCACATATTGCACAATTTTTTATAATATGACCTAAACTTTGATAAGCAGGACATTGGAATCCCCAAAATCCTTTTTCTATTGCAAGTTTATGGCAAATCTTAACTAATTGTTTTATAGTCATTTTATCTCCTTTAATTTAGATACTGAAACAATTGCATCTTTTCCTTGAATACATCCACATAATCCTTTTTCATTCCAAATTATTTTAGCATGTGTAGGATTAAGTTGAGTTATAGCCACTTCTACAAGTCCTTCTGGTGTTTTATAATATACAATATCATTTACTTTTATCATTTTATTATCTCCTTTAAAAGAGTTTTAACATCCTCATCTTCTATTTTTTCAATTCCTTGTCTTAACACATCTATTAATTTTCTTTCTTTCATGTCTTTAAGTTTATCTTCTTTATTTGGAATAACATCCTCTAATTGGAGTTTGAGTTTAAATTCAACAAACTTATCCTTATATTTTGCAATCTCATTTACTTCCTCTTTAAATTGTTGATAAGATTTTATTATCAAACGGACTTTTGTATTCTTATTTATTTTTAATAACTCCTTTATAGAAGTTACATCTTTCATAGGTATTGGACTATCCAATGACATTCTCTGTCCATTTATTCCATTAAAGAAAATCATTATATATTTTCTCTCATCTTTACTTTCATTAAAATTACAATAACGGACACTCCCTAAATGTATAGCATTTTTAGAAAGGATTTGGTAACTGTGCATATGGCCTAATATTACAAATCTATATTTGGATAATTCCTTTATTCCACATTTAGCAGTTCCATATCCATATTTTGATTCATTTACCATATAATGCCCATAATAAATATTATCCTTATCTATATATTCATCTACCACTTCTATTCCTAAATATAGTAAATAATCTATGGCACTAATATCTCTTGTTCTGTCATGATTACCTCTTAAAAATATTACTTTCTTAAATCTCTTCTTAAAGAAATAAGCCCACTTTGTGCCAAATATAACCTCTTTAGCAGTAGGACGTTTTTTGTCATAATAATCACCAACACATATTAACATATCGGCATTTTGTTTGAAGATTTCTTTAAAAATATTCTCCAATTCAGGTATTGCTGACTCGGTGATGTGTGGGTCTGTCATTATAATTTTTGTCATAGTTGAAATTTTTTACCTTTTTTTATTGATTTATTTCTAATTTTCTTTAATGTTTTCCATCCACCTTTATTATATTTATAGGTATTGTTATTTGTCTTTTTCAAAATATAAATATATTTCCATCTTATTCCTCCAAATAATTCATACATCTCATACATATTGATTCTTTTATTAAAAGCTTCATAACCTTGAGTATCAAAATAAGCTATACATGTATCAGTTTCTTTATCATAATCTATTAAACAAAAAGCGTGAACAAGTAATTCATTTTTTTTGCCTAAATATTTCACTATTGCTACAGTTGCAGGAATGTTTAATTTTTTCATACAAACATAATATAATATAGCATAATCCTCACAATCTCCTGTTCTAAATTTCAAAGTCTGTTCAGGTGATTGCCAATAATCTTTCTTCCATCTTTCTTTATCATACATATAAGTTATATTATCATCTATCCATTTACCTACTGCTTCTGGTGTTTTATATCTTGCAACTATATCATCAACTGAGTTAATAATTACATTTTCTGTTTTAGGAGTAAAACCAATTAAATCTCCTATTCCAATAGTGATACCAAATATAATTATATATGTTAAAATACATAGTGCAAATACTAATAGTTTTTTCATTCAATCCTCCTGAGAGATATAGCTGGGAGGAGAATTCTCCTCCCAGCCTTAAATTATTTCTTCGTCTCTTCTTCCTTTTCGGCAGGCCTTCTGGTTTGAATCTTCTCAACTTCAAGCTTATCCATTACACGAACCAGACTGGTTCTAATACTTAAATCAATCTTACTCAACACTTCTATAGCTTTCATAATCGACTTCATCTTTACATCCACAGTAGCATCGGAATCAACAACTTCCTTAGCTTTCTTAATTTCTAGCCTTGCATCCTTGCCAGTTATCATGTTCTTCCTCCTTTTCTTTATCCTTCTATTCCAAATTCCATTCCAGTATCTTTACTATCTTCTATCAACTCCTTTAACAATTCATCCTCATCTTTAACTTTTTGAAGCATTTGCACTCCTGATACATAATATTTTTTAGTAGAAAGATTTTCCATTATTCTAGCTAACGATTTTCTGCCTCTGACTACGGTATAAAAAGCTTCACAAGTTGCTAAATCAACTAATGCTAATAAGTAATTTTCATCATATTCTTTAGTCATTTTATTCCTCCACTTTTTTCACTTGTTCAAATTCTATAGCTATTAAAGAACAATCACTATTTAAAAATTTTATTAAATTTGATTTAACAGCATCTAAGGCCATTTCTTTAGCTTTAATTCCATTATAAGCAAGAGTATCTATTTCTCCTTTAGCTATCACTTTATAAATATGGACATGATATTTTTTAATCATTTTATTCTCCTTTTTTTAACCTTTTTCTTAATTTTCTTTTAGACTTTTTTCTATTATATTTTTTTTCATTTAATTGTATTCTAGTGTTAGGATTAAAAGCCCATATTTTTCTAATTTTTATTCTAATAGGTTTCCAGCATTTTGAACAAATTATATTCTCATTTACAGATGCAGGTTTTGGTGGTCTACAATTACAATATATGCTTCTTTGTTTTTTCATCATATCTCCTTTTTAATCAAATAACTTAGTAAATTCTGTATCATCTTTTTTGTTATATTTCTTTTTGGGTTTTATAGTAAATACATTTACTTGACTTATATCCCATTTCATAGCTTCAAAAATTGTTATAAGTTTCATACGAATATTTCTATTAATTATCTGTTCCCAATCTATTTCATCTCTATTTATATGTTTATCATTCTTTTTATCAAACGCTAATACTAATCCTTTTTTACTCTCATCTTGACCTTCCATGAATATATAAAAATATGACTCTCCTACTCTTTTACTAAATCCTTTAGTGTTCTTTAAAGCTCTAAGAAAAATTGGAGTATTTACATACATTTCTGGGTCTCTTCCAAGCTTACAAGGAAAAGCAATATCAGATAATTTGGCTTTCTTAATTTCTTCAGTTTGTAATTTTATCCATTCAAATATATCTTCTTTCTTTTCATTATTTTTTATTTTATCTAATAATTTAGTTTGGAATTTTTTAATAAACACGGTGCTATCTTTTCTTTTGCTTTCTATTCCTTTAACTTCTGTCTCTAAATCTCCATTAGTTTTTCTTAACCATCCTTTATATCTACACTTAGCTAAAATTATTAATTGCTCATATTGCCCTTCATATTCAAATTCAATACTAACCTTATCTTTTTGGTATTTTGTTTTATACCATTCTTTAATTAAATTATTAAGATAATCTGACAAATTTTCAGTGCTTTGAATAAAGATAGAATCAGTATCGGCATATATTACTTTATAACCGTCCTCTTTGCATCTGTCCTTAATATACTTTAATAATTCTCTTACTATATAAGTGGTAGCAGAAGCTACTCTCTTATCGTATAATCTAAAAAACCTATTGCCCATAACCCCATAAGCACTATTAACCACTGATTTAATAGCATCATATAGCTTTTTCATATCTTTATAATTATCACTTTCTGTGCTTATGTTTGACAACTTTTTCTTAATGTCAACTTTTAAAGTTATTAATTTTTTGACAACTGTAGGTAAAAGAGCATTGGAATTTTGTATGAATAATATATCATTAACTAATGCAGGAGCATCTGACATTTTTGGTATATCTTTATAATAATCTCGTAAAATATTTGCAGGGTCTAAACAAAAATCAATAATTGCATTTGGATATGCAGATGCTAAATCATATTTCCCTACATTCCAAAAAGCTCCTGTTTCAAATGCTTCTCTATATGCTCCTTCAAATTCTTCTTTCTCTACATCTTTCTTTCTCATTGGCAATACGACATTTTGTTTCTTCGCTTCTGAGAGCAATAAAGAATCAAGTATTCGGGAATTATAGGTAAGGTCTTCCCATTCCACTTTACTTAATCGTCGTATTTCATCAAAGTATGGAATTAATTTCGTCTTCTCTTCTAATCGTCTCATTATGTCAACATCTTCTCTATTACGTTCTTTTATCTCTGAAGAAATTTTAGAGAAATCAACCTCTGCATGAATTTTTCCTGTTCCTAGATGTTTTTCTGCAATATAATCAAGTGTATATTGGCTTTCTCTATTTTGAGTAAAAATCTTAAACCAAGCTAAATAATCAATAATGCTGATACCCGCAGGATAAAAAACATCTCGATTACCATATCTTGATTGTCCAATATAACTTATTTCTTCTGCAAAATTAAATCCTGTTAAATTCATATATCTATTATATAAATAATTATAATCAAAACTAACATACCACGATAACCATACATCAAAAGTTTCTGTTTTCATATAAGCTATAAATTCATTAATCATATCTGTTTCACTTTTGTAGTCAGGTAAAAAGAAAGTTTGTATATTTTTAGACGAAGAATTATATACCGATATACAAGAAACTGGATATTCAGCATATCTGACATCTGGATTTTTTGTAGATTGAACCTCAATATCTATAAAGCAATATTTGAGTTCTGTTTTTTCTATTTCGTCTATTTTATCAATTAAATATCTCTTCGTAAATATTATATCAGATTCATAACTATTATCAGTTCTATTATTATTTACTTCTTTAGGTGTAGAAACAATAACTTTCTTTAAAGGTTTTCCTTTAAAACTGGTAAAATTTCCACCTTCGCAGGGAGTATAGAAATATGGAAAGAAAGTATTAATTGTTTCTATTTTTAATTCATTATCCTCTCTACAAAAGAGAAATAAATTTCGCCCTTGGTGATGTATGTTTACTAGCTTTTTATTCATTTTTGCTCCCAAAAATTCCAGAATATTTCACAATATTCTTTCCATGTCCAAAGTCGAAAGAAATGTTGATTTTTATATTCTAACCAACCCAAGGTATGTAAAAATATCCAAAGTCCGAATTTTCTTATATTATTTAACATCTTTATCCCTTCCTTTTAAATCTAATAAATTACCATCTCTTAATTCATTAAATGTCATTTCTTTTCCATCTACTATTCTGCCTCCTTGACTAATTCTATCAATATCTCCAGGAGAAATTTCACCCTTATTAACAAAGGCAATTTCTACCATTACAGCATCCGTTACGGGACAGAAACGATGGATTAAAGTGGGATTTACTGTCCAGGACTCATTTGCCTTTAATACTTTATTACCAAATTCTGTTTCTATTCTTACTTCACCTTTTATGACATAGAAAAGATTTGATTTATATGTATGTTTATGAGTAGAGCAAAAGGTATTTGCTTTTAGATAAAGTAAATCAATCTCTGCTTGTTCTGTCAAAAGTATTCTTCGTCTTTCTCCCCATACTTTATAAACATTTCCCATATCCATTATTATTTCTCCTTTATAATTATTTCATTTTTCTTAAATCCAATTTTATTTAATTCTTTTGCAGAATGATAAGCATTGCTTTTATAATCATATAAATTCAACTACTTTATTCTACCATTAATTTTTACACCTAATTTATATCCTTTATACATTTTATTCCTCCCTATGGTAATATTCTCCTGAATAAGATTTACGAAGTATTGTTTCTTTAAGTCCTTCTTTTAATACAAATTCAGCGTCAACTACAACAGCTAATCTTTCAGCTTCTCTAAATGCGGGTTCAAAAGGTTCTCCTCCAGATAATTCTAATCTTACTTTAGAAGAAAAACAATTTACTGCTTGAATTGTATATGCTCCTGCATATTTCTTATCTCCACAATAAATTTTCTCTATTACAACTCTTATTCCTTCCATTAATATGTCCATTATTCCTCCTTTAATTTATTTTTAAAATATTCTTTAGTCATATTGGCTGTCTTTTTACCTATCGCTTTTTCTACTGATTTACTCCAAATAATTTCTTTATCTCCTTCTCTTTTAACATCTGCTACCATTGTTTTAATAATACCTCTCATCATTGTAATATCAGGATTTTCTATTTTTCCTAATATATGATTTAATCTCATTAAAGTAACCCATTCTTCGGCTACTGCGTTGGCTTCTTCTAATATTTTTAGTTTTTCAGGGCCAGTAACCTTGCGTTTTGTTTTAGTTTCCCTAAAATCTTCTCTTTTATGTTTAGCTATAATTCTTTCTCCGTTATTTTTAGTAACTTCCATTAATGGTCTTAATACAATACCTTCTCGTTTTTTTGCCTCGTTTATGAAAATTATTGTTTGTTTATCTACAATACCCTTTGTAATACCTATACCATTTCTAATAGCTTGTTCAGAAGGTAAATCCCTTTCAATATCTATGGCTTCTAATGTAGTTGGTATTTTCTTGTAATAAACAAATTCTAAACCTAATTCTTTTACTATTTCTTCTGCTTGAGGAACAGCTAACCATTTAGTGCCTATTTTAACTTCAAAAGCTACAAACTTTAATTTATCACCATAAGTATCTTTCATACCTTGGCATTTACCTCCATAAGTTTCTCCATAAATAGTAATTTTATCTACTCCCAATTTTTCTATTTTTTCTTTTAGTTTATCTTTATCAAAATTAGATGCAAAAATATTATAGTTACTGCCTCCTGGAAATAAATGTAATGTCTTATTATTATAAGATATATTAGCAGAAGTTCCATGAATTTTTTCCATAGCATAACATTCTTTAAATCTTAAAATTTCCTGATTTTTATATAAATTATCAATATGTAAATATGCCATTATATTATTTTCCTTATTATCCTTTTATTACTCCTAAAGGTGTTAATTCTACAGCTATTTCTACTAAATCAGTTTGATTAGCCATTACTATAGCTATATTTTTATATGCTCCAGAAGCCTCATCTAAATCTTTACTGCTTCTGATTGAATGAACTATTCCTTGTTTTTCTAATTTCTGTTGTTCGACTTCTAAATTAAGTTCTCGTTTTGCTTGTTTTCTTCCCATCCTTCTCCCTGCTCCATGAGAACAAGAATTAAAACTTTCAGGATTACCAAGTCCTTTAACAATATAGCTTTTAGTTCCTTGCGACCCTGGAATTATACCAAGTTGTCCTTTTCTTGCAGAAGTGGCTCCTTTTCTATGCACCATAACATTCTTTCCAAAATGATTTTCCATCGTTGCGTAGTTATGCTGTATATTTATATAAGGTTCAACCCAAAAGGTTCCTTCTTCTTTAGTAAATGAAGATGTATATATGCTGACAAAAACATCAATAATTTTTTGCATCATTAACTTCCTATTTGCCAATGCGAATTCTAAACAATAATTCATTTCCCTAAGATATCTTTGTCCTTCTTCACTATCTAACGGAAGAAATGCTAAATCAAATTTTTTAGGAACAGAAGTATGCCATTTTTGATTTAATTCTTTGGCTAAATCATTATAATGCCTTGCTACTTTATATCCTAAATTCCTGCTTCCACTATGTATCATTATCCAAATATATCCATCACTTCCTTTTTGTATCTCTATAAAATGATTGCCTCCACCAAGAGTTCCAAGTTGTTTTAAGGCTGATTGATATTCTTTACATACGATTGTAAGGTTGTCTATATCAGTTATATTTTCAGGCATTAAGTTTTTATCTTGTTTTTTGCTATGATGGTTAAATCCAACAGGAACTGCTGAACGAATTCCGCCGTGATATTCTTTTGAGCCACCAAATATCTTTTTAATTTCTTTTGCTGATAATTTTTTTAGCGAAGTTTTAACAGCACTCATACCACAGCCAATATCAACACCTACAGCATTAGGAATAACTACTTTTTGTGTTGCTAATACTCCCCCAATTGGCATACCATAACCTGTATGAGAATCTGGCATTATCGCTATATGTTTGTATGCGAATGGTAAATTTGCTAAATTTTTTATTTGTGCTAAACAAGAAGGTTCTACTTCATCTAGCCATAATTTTATTGGAATATTTTCTGTAGAAATTACTTTTTTCATTTTTTCTCCTTTATTATTCTTGTGGATGTTTATAATCTTTCCCAATATCCTTTAATATACTTTGCAGGGTTACGATATGCTTCTCCGTTGCTTCTGTATAAGCAAGTATGATATTCCTTATTCTACGATATTCAGTAACATGTGCTGAAGCTTGAGTAGATGCCTTTGAATCTGTATATTTATTTCCAGCATTTTCTGTGTCCATACGGATTTGTTCTTTATATCGTATTTCTCTATTTCTTTTTTCTGTTTCAGCAATAGCAAGGGCTGTGCGTAGATTAGAATAACAACCACTTAATTCATTCAAAGCTTTACCAATTTCTTCTGAATTGGAAGTTATATTAGATTTACGCACTCCACTCCAATAATCTACCTTCTTAAAATCAGCTTGTAATTCTTCTAATACTTCACCTAAGGTTTCTTCATTCTTAAATTTCTGTTCAAGGTCTAATATTCTCATTATTTCATCCTCCTAAAGATTTCTTCTGCAATGTCTTTATAATCTTTTTCACTTAATAATGCTATAAACTTATCCTTTCCTACTGCTTTTTTATTATTATAACTATATGTTTTACCTGCCAATTCAATTACCCCATAATTTAAACCACCAAAGAATAAACTCTTATTATTATCAATACGCCCATCTTCATAATAAAAATCAACAATAGCCTTTCTTTTGGCTGTGCCTAACTTATTTTTATAACCTTGTAAATTAGTTTCTACGCCTATTGATACTTCTTTTCCTTTAATCTTCTTCTTAATAGGTTTTCCTGCTCTGAATTCTATTCTTGTGTCATACATAAATTTAAGAGCCTTGCCACCAGGAGTGTCTTCTGGATTTCCAAATAATTTACCCATAACTATCCTAATCTGATTAATGAATAATAAAGTAGTAGTTTCATGAGCCATTACTTTATATAATTTCCTACAAAATTGAGAATAAGCACTGGCTTGTGGCGCTCTTGATTTTTCACTCATAGTCTTATCTATTTCTACTTCTGCAATAATACTGGCAACACTATCCACTACAATTAAATCTACATGTGAAACTATTTCTAATATTTTATCACAAGCATCCTCAACTGATTCTGGATAATATTTCAATAATTTATCGGTATCTACTCCCATTTTCTTAGCCCAGCCTTCATGGAAGCTTTCAGAGACTATCCAGACACATATTTTACCTTGTCTTTGATATTCTGCTACGGTTTTTTTAGCGAAAGTAGTTTTCCCTGAGCTTTCTCGGCCGTAAAATTCGATTTTATGCCCACCTTCAACTAACTTAATTCCATCAATTACATAATCTAAGGCATAAATACCTGTTTTGATAATTTCTACTTCCTTATGCTTTGTTCTTTCTAATCCGAAATTACGTTCTAATTCGGTTAATTTATCATTAAGTTCTTCTTTTTTTGATTTTTTCTCTTTCATTATTTTACTCCTTTTTCTTCGTTCTCATACCAACGACTTTCTGGAACATCCATATCTTTTAAACCATCTATCACTCTTGCTTTATCTCCTGGTCTTCCTATTCTTTTAGCTATTCTAAGAAGTGTAATTCCTCTACTCCATAATTTAAATATTCTCATATCTATTTTATTCATATTTTATATCCTATATATTTTTTTATTCTATAATGTCCTATTTTTGAGTCATATTTACTAACCCAAATCCAAATTGTTTTTTTACATAATGGACACTTCCAAAAAATCTGTCCTCGGAATCTATATTTATTCTTAAAATACTCATTCTCATATACTACTTCATCATTATCTTTAAATCTAGAACTCTTAATACCGATAATGTGGTTGCATTTGTTAAACCGTTTTCTTAACATCCAAGCAATAACTTTGTTTTTCATTATTATTTCTTCTTTCTTATATAAGTATAATAAGTATACCGATAATCTCTATCGGAATTAGCTCTCAAATTACATGTGCCACACAAGGTTATTAAATTTTCTTCTTTACAATTCTTTTTATCATAATCAATATGGTGAATACATAAAACTCTTCCATAAACCATTATATGTTCTTCTTCTGTCATATTACAATTTTGACATTCAAAATTATCTCGTTGTCTGATTTTTAGTTTTAATTCGTTGTTAAATTCTTTAGTATAATGTTCTTGTCCTTTTCCATCAATATAAGATGGATGATTTTTAGGATTTTTTAAATATACTTTTCGGGCACAAGAACGGCATCTTCTTTGGCCATAAACACCTGTAGCCATACAAATTTCTTTGCCACAATCTTTACAATAAAATTTTTGTTTATACAAAGCTTTATTGCCTTTATAATTAGGATTATTTTCTTTTTTATTTGAACAAGATAAACATCCTTTAGCTTGCCAATTTATTTCTTTTTTACAATCTAAACAATAATTTTTCTCTCTGCTTCTTCCATCTATATAACAAGGATGATTTCTGGGATTTTTACGCCATTCCATATAACATTTCCAACATCTTTTTGTAGTTTGTGAGGTGGTTTTTTCACAATTTATACATTTTTTCATTATATAATCCTCATATTGTTAATCCATTTAAAGATATGTAATAATCTCAAGGCGTGTATTTAAATATCCTCGTTTTCTACGCCATTGTGCATTTTTCCATCCATATTGTAATTTAAATTCTGGTTTAATAGGTAAAGGATATAATCCTCTCTTTAACCCACATTCTATATGGTTATGTTCCCATTTAAAAGTTCCATCTTGTTGCTTATTAAGTTTTGACCATACAGTTATGGGCTTCATTTTATACCTCTATCAAGCCGTTTAAAGCAAGAACAATGGCGTCTATTTCATCTCCATTGGTAATTTTTGTTCCTAATAAAGTATTTACAGTTTGCATAACAATTATTTTTTTAACATTACATTTTAAACCTAAAGCTTTACGAGCTTGAGTCGCCGTCTTCCAAAGAATTATTTTACATCCAATTACCTTAGATAAAGTCCATGCTATACCACCCATCCTTGCTAATAAAATAGTGGTCTGAGCATTAAAAGAGTGAAAAACATTCTCTATTACAACTGTATATTCTTTTTTAATCAATTTTTTCATATTGGTATATAGTTCTTCATATCTCAATTCATTTCTTAAAACTTTATCTTTAATGCCCTTAACATCTATATTAATAAACCCAATATCTAAAATAATACTTTTACTATTAGTTGTAGCTATACAATAACCTGTTTTTGAGGCGGTATCTAATCCCAAAGATATGGAATGTTTTTTTAATTTTATTCTAAAAGCTTCTTCTATATGTTTAATCTTAAATTTCATTATACTACTTCTCCAGTTTCTTCTTCACCTACCATCGTTAATTTTTTGGTCTCCCAATCATACTTACATGGAATTTCATAACTCTTTATTCTAATCTTAGGTTCTCTAATAACTTCTATAACGAATTTACCATATTCTCCATCTCCTTCTACATCGTATATATATTTGGTAGCTAATGAGGGAAACTGCTTTACCATATTTACCGCAAACCAATCATTATTTTCTTTTAACTGCATAAATACAATAAGCACTCCATCAGTTTTATATAATTGTTCCATAAAGTGCATAAATAATTTATCTGTTTTTGCAAAATCTTTAGGACATAGCCAGTCTATAATTGTTATACCATCTTTTTCTAATTCTATTTTTGTAGGGTCAATCATCCAATCCCATTTCATATCACCTTCTTTTAATCCTAATTGTAAGGCTATTTTACTGAATCTATTTCCTGGTTCTGATGTGATATAATAAGGTTTAATCCCTTGTTCTACTAATTTTTTTACAATATTTAAAGCGATATGGGATTTACCTTTTTTATTTTTAGACCCTATTAATATCATATCTCCATAATTAAAACAAGCCACATCAGAAAAATATGGCATTTTGAAATCTATGGGTTTGCCTATTTCTATAAGGCATTCTTTCCAATCTGCTTTTTGAACAACCGCATAACTTCTTCCTAATTTAAGAACATGGCCTTCTTTAACTAAATATTGTAATGCTTTATCTACTCTCTTTTTCTCTTCACCACGATTAGTATTAACAACAGCCATTGCTACTTCTGTTCTATTTGCTTCTTCTACAGATTTTAAATAATCTAATACTTTATGTGCCAATTCTTGTTCATCAAATTTAGTATACCTCTCTAAACTATTTACCATAGCTCTTACTTCTCTTATATTTAAAGGGTTTTTACATAATATTTTATTTAACATATGCACAACATACTCTGTTTGTTTTTGATTCAATTCTTTCCTTAAAATGCCTCCAATTCTAACTAAAGAAGAATTACGTTGTCCTTCTCCTAATAATGCTAAATTAAAATCTTCTGTTACTATATCTTCGCTTATTTTTTCACTTTTTGTTTTACGAGGAACTGTTAATTTCTTTTGTAAATATTCTTTTAATTTTTTGGGCATCTTAGTAGGCTTAACATATTTGGTAATTATTCTGGGTTTATCTTTAATTCTAGAAGGATATAATACTACTTGTCCTCCGTCATTTTCTATATCTATTTTTAATTCATCAATACGAGTTTTTGGTAATTCAGGTTCATATTGATAAACTAAATGAAATCCGTTTGTTGTTTCTTGTGTAAAGGTTCCTTCTTCTAATAACTTTTCAATTTCTTTAGGAATAGGTTTAATGTCAATATCAACTATGGTAACATTACTTATCTTTCCCGTTTTAACTCCTATATTAAGTCCATCCTTTATCCATCGCATCCATTCATCTACTTCTACATGATTTTTTTGGGTCCATTCTTTTTCTGCGGGAATTTTACCATTAGCAACAATAGGAACTAAATCAAATCCCCACTCCTTATATTTATTTAATACATCTACTGTTCTGTGTTCATCTTGTTTAGTCATTACTTTTACATTTAATACTTCTTTTAAATATTGTAAAACTTCTTCATCAGAAGCATTAGACATTTTTGGTTCCAATTTTCTTGCCATCTCTATAACAGTAAAATAATCTCCGAATCTCTGCTTAGGTTTACAAACAAAACAATTAACATAATGAGTATTTGGTAATATAGTCGCTGTCTTATTACAGAAAGGACAAAGAAAAGTTTTAAGATGTCCTCGACTTAATTTGACTTCCTTATATTTTAAATACTCAATAAGTTTAGATAAAATAATCTGTTTATATTGCATTAGTATTACCTTTCTGAAGTTTTATTTGTCGTGCCAATAGACGTTTTAATAGTTTACGTTCTGCTACACTCTTCTTGTTTTTCTTAGGTCTGTGTCCTATTGACCTACTTGCCTTTACATGTTTCATTTTTTTTCTATTTGCCATAATTAATTCTCCTTATAATATCTCTAATAGTTATATACAATCTTTCCCACCAATAATCATACTGACAAATATATACTCTTCTATTGTGTCTACAATTAAGGCAATATTGTGCATATCTAGTAATAGTTATACAATGACACTTTGAACATCTATAATACATTTTTGGCATTTTAATCCTCCACTATCTGGAAACGGGAATCTGCATCAATCAGGTTCTTTTTCCCTTTAACACAATGAAGCCCAGATAACATAACTCCCGTATCTAATACTTTTTTCCACCTACTATAATTACGAAGTTTAGGATATATATAACTTATATAACTCTGCCCATTTAGTCCTTTAAAACAGACTAAAAAGAAGTGTCCTCCATAACGAGAAGGCCTTCTACTGATTTTTATTATGGTAGCTGTCATTTTTATCTCCTACTTCTTTGTATCTTTATCTTTTTCTTTTGGTGTTATACCTAACTTCTTTGCATTTTCAAGCACCTTATCTACATTTCTAAGTGCATCTTCTACCATAGCCTTCTGCTTTAGTAGTTGTTCTCTATTCTTAATAATCTGGGCTAAAGGCACTTCATTAGCCTGTTCCAGAATTATACGAATAGTATTTTCATCCTTCTTTTCATACTTGGGATATTTGCTCATTTTGTTCCTCCTTTTTTTGTGTTCATCAAAACCTCTCTTATATACATATAACCCAATGCTAAAAAACAAGCCAATATACAATATAGAAACCAAATCATTTTATTCTTCCTTTTTTGTAGTTAAGCTTTTTATTCCTTCTTTAATTAAACAAGCTTCACATACTTCTAACTTATAATATAACTCTTCTTTACGTTCTTGTTCCACCACTTTATATCCTACAAATACCCCTAAAGAATCTTTTGGTTTTATAAGCATTGTTTGGCAAATTCTGCAATGTTTATGTTTTCTCATTATATATCTCCTTTTTTGTTGGTATTAAAACAATTGCCATTAATAATGTAAACAATCCACCTATAAAATCAGTTAACCAATTCGTTCCAAACATCCATACTCCTTTATCAAAATTAAATCTGAAGAGGTTTCTCATCTTACTCCAAGCTCCTTTTTCCAATGTTTGGAGTTGGTTAAAATGGTTTGATTAATCACATTGTAATTTTTTCTTAAATCGGCATTACTCCATCCTAATACATACCTAATTTTATCTAACAATTTATTTTCAGAAGGTTTCTGCTTCTTTATATTCTTGAGAAATGGAGCTTTCATTCTCTTAGGAATAGAAAAATAAAGCATATAGAAAAAATGTAGAGGTGTTAAGAAAAATTGATACTTCATAACATTCTTTAATGCTATTAAATTATTCCTATCAAATGATAGAAACTTTAAAAGTGTGATATTAAGACGATTATCTATATCTATATCTATTTTCTTTTTATTATATAGCATATTTATAGTTCCGTAAAAGTCCATTTTATAATATCCTCATAATTTTTAAGCAGTTTGAAATGAAGACTACCTCTAAATTGGAACCTAGGTTCCAATACTTCTCGTTATCAGCTAAACATTCTGCCATCTTTGAAACTTTATCTAAATCATATTTCTGTGTATTTTCAAAAAGATGACCAAACATATATTTATTAAATTCAAGTATATTAAAAGTGCCTGAATACACTTCATTATAAATATAAGCAATATCTTTATTTTTAATTTTATCTAAAAACTTTATAAATCTGTCTTCTTGAAACTCGATTTTACCTGAGGTCTGCCAAAGCTGAAGAGTATTTACCATAGCTCTTATATCAGGAAAATTGTAATCAATCAATCTATATATATCTTTCTCTTCTAATTCTAATTTTTCATTTTGGCAAATATATGTTAACCTCTCAAATATATCTGACTTTTTAGGTAACTCAAAATTAATAGTTAAGCATCTGCTGTTTATTGCTTTATTGATTTTACTTTCATCATTTGCTGTAAAAATAAAGAAGGTGTTAGATGAATAGGTTTCAATAATGGATTTTAAACTATCTTGTGATTGCCTTGTCATTCCATCCGCTTCATCTAAAAAGACACATCGCCGTTTATTATTAGTAGATAATGCTCCCGCAAAGGTTTTTACTCTTTCTCTAATGACATCAATACCTCTATCATCACTAGCATTAATAGTAATAGCATCTGCATTGACTAATTTGATTATAATTTTTGCTAAGGTAGTCTTACCAGTGCCTGGTTTCTTGCTCACCAATAAGAAATTAGGGATAGATTCATTATTTTGAAGAAGGTTGGTAATTCTATCTTTATTTGACAGAACCATCTCTTCTAATGTTTGTGGACGGTATTTTTCTACCCAGAGAGTATTAATTAGGTCTTTCATTTTTTACCTCTCAAAAACTTTAATAATTCTTTTTTCAAAGGCTTATAATAATATTCAAAACTGAACCATTCTTCTCTAAGCTCTTTATTCTGTTCTGCTATTTTTTGTTTATAAAATTCTGGATGCTTTTCACAATATTCTATTTTTTCTAACATTTCTTCTGCTGTTTTAAATCTTCTCCAATCATCTGTCTTAACAACCATACCGCTCTTATCATAATCTTGATGAATAAATTGCAATATACCTAAAGCAAGATTTTCCCAATATCGTGAAGTTAACCAATTATGTGCATTACCTTTCTTATCATGTAAGCATATTGTATATTTACAATTTGACATCTCTTGGGCTGAAGGTATGAATTTCACAACACCTTTTTTTATTGCATTGGGATTTTCTATTCTATTCCAGCCCCCACCATGTAAAACAAAAGGTTTATCAAATGCTTCAAATATCTTTCTACAAACAGTATACCTCTTCTTGGCGTTCCCGTTAAATCCAAATAAATACTTCTCTGTTTCTGGTTTATCTTTTAATGCTTCCTTTATATATAGGGCTCCACACTCTTGCCATAATAAATCTTGCTCAGAAATATGTTTATCTATTCTTATATCAGCATACTTCCTAAGCTGTTCTCCACAATGGTCTATATCAACTGATAACATAACAACAGGAATATTCTTCTTATTAAATTCCTTTATATATTCAAATTGAGGAGCGATTAACTTCTTATAACATTCCCACGCCTTCACAAAAGTCCAATCACTTCCCATTATAATAACAGCATCTACTTTCTGGTTTGTATAATCAAACATATCAGGGGTTTTTTCAACTGTCTTATGTAACACATATACATTATAATCTTTCGCTAATTGAACAGCAAAATCTGCCAATAATGCAAACCCAGGAGAATACATCTTATTTCGAGATACTGTCCATAATTTTCGAGTGGATAATGAACATACCACTAAATTAAGTGTATTTTTCTTTTCTAATCCGAGGTCTAACATCTGTTGTATATTTTCCATTAAAAAAGTCTCCTTTGGACATCTGGCGAAAAACTAGAATCATACCTGACATTATCCCCCTTGGGATATTTGCAGATTTTATATTTTTCTAATAGTGCTTTTTTCATTTCCTTCTTCTCTTTTTTATTACCCAAGAAGTAAAAATATCTATGTTTATAAGTGCCTTTTATTGTTTTCCATTTTTTCATATCGGCTATTTCGGCTCTTTTTTTATCAGGATATTTCTTTCTTAAATCACTCATAATTCTGGAATGTATATCCTTACCTTCCTGATTCCGATAGTAGTCAACGCCGCCTCCCAGTGAGGTATAGTGCCAATTTGTCGCTTGATAGATATAACCGTGATGATTAACACCTTCATCGGCATATGAAATCAACGCTAAAGGTTTTGGTAAAAGTTTAAAAGTTTGAGATATAAAATAACTTGCAAGATTTTTTTCAAGTCTATCATTAATTACTAATCGGACTAATTCAATACATTTAAATTTGCCTAATTCATTATTGTGGTTATTTGCGGGTGTGCCATATGCCAAGACTCCTTGTAAAATTCCTTCTTCATCTAATAAACCAAAAGAATACATCACAGAGGGCATCGTTTTTGCATAGTGCTTTTTTAATATCCACTCCTTTATTTCATATTTCTCTACAGGACTTACTGTATATTTTTCTGTGATACTTTTACCCATTTTTTTCTGTCCTTTTCAATGATGCAATGAAATATTCTACCTTGTAATTCTCTGTTTCTGCCTCGATTATTACAGGTAAATCCGTCTTAACGCTAACCTTAACCTCTGTGTCAATATTCTTCAACGCTTCAACAAATATCCCTGCCATCAGAGATTCAAAGGGCTTCACAGTTGCTCTAATTTTTAATTTTAACTCTGAGGTATTTTCACCTTTCTTTAAAATAATAGTAATCTCATTCTTATCACCTTTGAGTATTATTGAGGATTTGAAGATACTATAATAATCATATATCTTAGTAATATCTCCTTGTGTAAGAACAAACTCATTTCCTTTACTATTTTTGCTAACTTCATTATATTTTTCTTCTTCTAATTTGGTTAAGATATATTGGGGACTTCTTAATAGCAACTTATTCTTAACCGCTTTACCTTTTAGCATTAAGGTATTATCTTTCTTGGTTAAATCAATATCATTCATTAAGGATATAGTTTTTTCCAATAAATTTAAATCATCAATGCCAACTATTCCCAAATCGGAGTAATCTCCTTTTAATTCCGCCTTTAAAGCAAAGGTTTTAGAAGGAGTTACAGCACATACCTTTAAGGATTTCTTTGTTCCCTCCATTAAACATTCTTTCAACTCAATTGCTCCTGTTAAATGAATTAAAGAAATAAATTTTTCCAATACATCTTTTGTAGTTTTCATTTTATCTCCTTTTTTATCTACGAATGAAATAAAGAATTACATGTGCTATTACTATACCTGCTATTATAGTAAAATAACACATTTTGGGTTCAAAAAGGAATTTTTTAATATTCATTTTATACATTTCTCCCATACATTTTGTTATTTAATGTTTTACTCGAAGGTCAATTTTATACCCCCAAGTTTCTACACGCTTTGGAGAACATCCAAAGAAATGTTGCTTAGGAACACTATACGTTTTAAATTTAGAAAACGCATAATTGTCTTTTTCTATCCAAGCCCCATTCTGTTTAACGAGAATTTTATCTCCAATTTCTCGTTCTTTAATAGAATGGAAGTGCCCGAAATGGAATACATCAAAGTTTCCTATATTGATAGTAAGCTCTTTAATTGTCTTCACTATATAGGTATCACTACTACCTCTCATACTATCACCATGCTCTATAAGATGTCTCCACCCATAGATTTTATGAATATATCTGCGAGTAGATGGAACAATTATTTCTACTCTTTTGTTGCTTTCAAATTGCTTCTGCAATATTCTATACAGATGATATTCAAAGTTATTTTCTACAGGTTCATTATATTGTGTAGGATTTGACCTACCATGATTACCAACTACTCCCACAAAGGTAATCTTCTCATATAAATTAAGAAGATTATTAATAAACAGAGTGAGATAATTGACGGCATCCCATATCTGTAATCCTACGACCTTTTCTATCTCAAATGTCTGTTCTTCAAAAATACGGTCATTCGTTATAATATCCCCCAAAGAAAATATGGTAAGCTCTTTGAGATTATAGGAATGACTTAATATCCCGTGGATTTGAGCTATGGAATCTTGAAGATTTACTAATTCTTTCTTAAAGATATCCATATTATAAGTCGTAATTTGCTTGCCTGTGAGGCTATCAAATACCTTATTGCTCATGCCTATATGAGTATCTGACAAATCTAATATAGACATTTCTTCTCTTTTGCCTTTGCATTTTACAGCTTTTGGTTCGGGTAATTTGATAACTTTGTAATTCTCATAAATGTTTTCCCCTATTATCCGAGCCACTTTAGTTATTTCATCTTTCTTTAGTTTTGTGCCTTTCTTTATTGTTATTAATTCTTTTGCTATATCTTCCTTTAGATTATAGCGAAGAACGGCATGACCAATTGAATCATGCGATAATTTTGTTTTCTTTGCTATTTCGGCATAGGTATTGCCCTGTGCTAAATATGCTTTGATTAAATTAAGTCTATCTCTTGTCCATTTCATGATTAGTTCCTCCTTGTTTTTTCAACAATAGCTTTAATCGTCCACAAATCTTTACCATCTTGTATTCCTATCACCAAAGCAGGTAATTTATTTGCTTCCATTGCTTCTTTCCAAAGTTTTTTAAGCATTATAAGTGTTATTCTAAATCCCTTCTTTTCTGTAAATTTTGCCTCAATAACATATTCATTTGTCTTCATATCTCCTTTATCAAACCAGAGGCTTCCGCTATTGATTGTTTTATTTATTTTTCCTTTTTTTATGTCTCCAATAGAATCCGAATTTCTAATTAAATCTTTTAATACTATCTCTTCAAATTTCATTCCTTTTTTCTTAGACTTATTTTTCATTTTAACTCCCTAATATAAGTCATTTGTTTCACGGGCAATAAAAGGGTTTCAGAATAAGTTTTTTTGGTTTTACTGTAAGTTTTAAATACTATATAATATCCCGAAAAATAATTATCATATAAATTTATTCCAGTAATAACATTTAATACTAAAGCATTACGGACTTTAATAAGTTTATCTTTAGTTTGAAACTGTATTATTATTCCAAAATTGACATGTTTTCCTATATAAGATATAACCTCAGAACTATCGAGTGCTTGAACTGTAGCTGTAAAAATCAATGATAATAATAAGATTATTATAATTATATATTTTTTCATTTTGTTTGTTCTTCCTCCCCTGTAATAAACCCTATTATATTTCTTACAACAGAAGCATTTAATGTTTTTTTCTTGCTTTTTTGTTTAGAACATCTTTCTATTATTTCTCCAACAATTTTATCTAATTCTTCTAAAAATTCTCTACCACTTCTTCGGCCACTTTCTTTTACCAATTTCTTTACTGATGATACTTTAATATAAGTAATTTTTTTCATTTTTTCCTCCTATTTTTCATTTTATAATCTCAATTCTTTCTAATGTATAGATAATTTCAATTTCTGAATCATTATCAATTATTTTTTGAAACCATCCAGGTTTTATAATTTTTATAGCATTATCTAATCTTTTTTTCATTTTATTCTTAATTGTATTTATTTGTTTTTTTGTAAGTTTCATTTTAACGTATCTCCAGAAAAGCAAATCCCGTTGGCAATGTGATAGTATATATATTCTTTAAATATTCCAGTCCCATCACAAGTAGAACAAAGTTCAAGAATATCAGTCTTTTTATTATAAATAACTCTTAATCCTTCACAACACCAACATTTTGAACTTAAATCTTTTTTTATAATCTCTACTTTGTTCTTCTGCATTGTCTTTTTCTCCTTCGTTTGACTTTTTCATATGTTACTTTAACATGTTTCAATTTAAGAATAAAGAAAATAACTATTGCTGATATAATTGCTAAACTATATTCTCCCATACCACATAAGAAACCTATTATAGAAACAGGTAATAATAAAGATGCAGTTGTGAGTCCTAATACTTGTCCATTCTTTAATCTTATTAAACCGCCTCCCACAAATCCTATAGCTACCAAGTAATATGCAATTGCTCTAATTGCATCAAAAGAATTATTTAATCCTGCATATATATCCCATCTTAGTGTAGTAATAACGATTAGGGTAGCTCCCAGAGTGATTAAAGAGATGGTTCTAAGCCCTGCCCCTTTGTGTTGCTGTTCTCGTTCCCAGCCTATAAATAAGCTTAATATGAGGGCTAATCCTATTCTGTATAGATAGTCTAATTGTATCATTTTATCTCCCTATTAAATGACTTAATTTTAATATAATTTCTTGCCAATTTAAAAGTAATTCTTGAAGCCACCAAATAACAAATACAAATTCAAATAACATTAAGAAGTAAGTAGTTGTCTTTGTCCATCTATTTGTAAGAGAGCTATCTAAATGCCTTACAAGTCTTCCTTTTCTCTTACGAGGTTTACTTTCTCTTTCTTTTCTTTTTATTTTTCTTCTTGTTTTTCGGGACATAAATAATTCCTTCCTTCTTCAATCTTCTTATTATATCAGCCACTATATAGGGCTCAATATCTCTTAAACAGAAATGTATATCTTCTTTAATCAGATTTTTAAGGCGTTTAATCCCTGATATTTTCACTCGTTTTTTTATTCTAAGTTTAGGGTTTTTCATAAAAATCTTTCTATATACTTTAAAGGTTCTCTTCCTGCCTGCACTTCATCTAACATTTTATGCTGATGGTATTGCCAATCATAGTCCAATCCATATTCTATCATATCATTATATTTTTTATGATTTAATAATTTACTATTATTAGACCAAAGTTTTTGATTACCCCAATATGCCTTTGCGAAGGAGGGGGAGAAGATGATAGAATAATGTTTATCCCCCCTAAGCCATTCTTTCCAGTCTCTATAAAACTCTCCACCGCTACAATACCAACCTTTATTTTCTATCTTCTCAATTGCCTTCTTGAGTATCTGTTCGTTATTCATATATAAACCTCTCTATGGTATTTCAAGTGTTCTTTATTATTTTTAAATAATTTTAAGTTTTTTATTCTATTATCATCTTCAATTTCATTTTCATGATGGACAACTTCAATTCGAGTTAAATACCTACCAAGATATTTCTCCATAACTAATCTATGTTCTAAAATATAATTATTATTTATACAATTTGGATGAGAAGGAATGTAAATTAAAATATAGCCTTTAGCATGTAATTTTCTACCTTTAAATTTATAATGATTTTTTCCTGTGCATTTGGATTTATGTCCTGCCATAAATTTCTTCATATGTTCAATTGTAAAATATTTCTTATATTCACTCTGTTTTCTAGTTTGTATATTAAACTTCTTTAAATAACGAAAGACAGTCATATGGCCGCATTTTAGCTGTTTAGCAATAACATAAGTAGATTTATGGTTATTGACATATTCTTGTATCAAATACGATTTAGTTAATAATTGTTTATATTTCATGTTCTCCTCTACTCCAAGTATATCACATAAACCTTTTGGAGTCAATATAACATACACATAAATAACTAGATTTTGTTTTATTAACATTTTATCTAACTATCTATAAATAAATGAGTTACTATTTATTCTCTTCTTCATGTTTACAATACCAATTACTATCACACCAAATACATCCATCTTTAGTTCTAAAGTTTTTATTTGGCAATTCTCTTTTACAATATTTACATATATATATTTCTTTTTTCATTATTTTAATCCCCCAAAAAAATTCTTAATTAATCCTATAATAAAGGCTACTTGTTCTTTAGACCCATTTGCTTGTCTATTAATTTCTAATATTAAATTTTTCCCTGCTTTTCGTAATACCTTTTCCATTTCTTTTTTATCTATTTCTTTACTATAACATTGCTTAACATAGTCTATAATTTTCATTTCCTTCTCCTATAAATTAAAACTTGTATTAAAAATATCACATTACATACAAAGGGCATTGAAATAGAAATTATCAATATCCACGCTTGGGTTAAATAACATCCTATAAAATAACAGCCCATTGATATTAATGCTATCAGAGGGAAAGAAACAGAAATATCATTTACAGTTTTTCTTCTATAGGTTTTTATCAATTGGGGCACCATTTCAACTGCCCAAAGTAATCCCGAAAGAAAAATTAATCCTTTAGCTAACATTATTTTCTCCTATATTTAATAACTAAAAACAGAATAATAGACAAATTAATAAAAGGAAATACATGGGCAATTACTACTGAGAAATTTCTTAAAATTATATTTCCAGTAAGAAAACACATATATGCAATAATGCACATAACGAAAAATAATAAACTAATTCCTTCTGTCTTTTTTGTGCGAACTAATTTTATAATTTGAGGGATTGTTTCAATCGTCCATAATATCCCTGCTAAATATATTAATCCATTAGCTAACATGTTTGTATCTCCTTATTTTTTCTATGTTCTTCATAAAAATTATTTGTCCTTTTTAAATAAGCCAATACTTGATTCTTTCGTCTTCGTCCTTTTATATAAGGCAATATTTTAAAGGCGAATAAATGAGATGTAGGATGTTTGGATAAACGAAAAAAATGACAAATGTATGGTTTATTTCTAAATTTATATATCTTTCCAGTTTGTAATATTTTTTGTATATAAATTAAAGGAGTCTTATCTTTTTGGGTAATAGTTATACGTCCATCTATTTTCGTTTTTAACTTTCTATATACTAAAGAACCTTCTCCTTCCCAAAATCCGCTTACCCAAGCCCAAAATATATCTGGAAGTTGATTCCATTTTTTAGCATATTCATTAAATATTTCATAATGTCTATTCTTAATTCTATTTTTAAAAGATAATTCCCAATTTTTTTTATGTTCTGGTTTCATTTTTCCTCTTAATTTCCCTTTTAATGCTTTACTAATTTTTTTTCGATGGGTTATAGAATGAGATTTTCCAATTTGGTTCTCCCATTTACATTTGGGAGAACAAAATTTACTTTGTCTATTTATCAATTTTTTATTACAATTTAGACATTTCTTTAACATCTTATTTTTCTCCTTTAAAACAAAGCAAGGGCACAAAAAGAACACATAATAATGTGGTAGCACTTGCTACAATAACATTAGCAGAATAACCAAATTTATCAAATATCATTCCACCTGCTACTCCTCCCAATCTCCCTGCAAAGTTGTTAATACCTGAGATAAAGGCGAAAAACAAGCCCTCTGCACCAACTGGGACGATTTTAGCCATAAATGCTAACACAGTTAAGAAACATATACCATCCACAGCTCCAAATGCTACATTATAACTCAATATCATCCATTTATTTGGAATATATAAATAACATAAATTAACCATAGCTGAAAATATAACAGCGAAATATAACATTTTTTTCATATCGAATTTATAACATTTCCAATAATATAATGAATATCCTACTATTCCTAATACAGTTCCTGTAGCCCCTAAATATCCTAAAAACATCTTACTAATTTGCATATTTTCTCGCATTTGTATCATTAAAGACGTTCCAAAAGAAGGAGAAAATCTTAATAATGCTATGAATAATATGCCTATTAAAAATGGTTTATTTTTTAGATGTTGTATATTTAATTTTAATTGTTTAAGACTTTTCTTTTTTTTTACAGGTTTTTCTTTATAATATTTCCTTAAATAATATAATGTTCCTATAGGCAATAACAACCAAACAGCATAAGCTATTTTATAATTTAAGGGTTCTGGAAAAGTTTGTGCTATCCATGCTCCACCTAAAGCTACTACTAACCCCGCTATTCCTAAAGAAGTCCATTGTATCGCTTGTATTCTGCCTTTGAGATTATGTTTCTGCTCAAGTTTTACCATTTTTGCATCATTGGCAACATCATTCCATCCTATAGCTACATTAATAAAAAACATTATGATAACCATACTTATCAAATTCAATCCAAAAAGTATAATATATAATCCAGCTATTATAAGAAAGATATAATTCATATATAAGTAATATTTAGTGCGATAACCTTTAATAGGGAAACAATCTATTGCAACTCCGAAAATAGGTTTAACATACCAAGCGAAGGAGGTAATAAATGCCAATATTCCTAACATAGTGGCAGATAAACCCCAAGTTTCTCTTGTAAGGTAGTATATACATTGGGAAGGAAGGGAAGATAACCCCTGGTTAGCATAAACCAAGATGAAAAACAGGTATACTATAAATGGGATTTTTTTGTCTCTCATTTTATTAATCCTTCTTTAATAAACTTTTTTATCCATCTAATTGCAAATAAATCCGCATTTCTTTCTGTATTATGTTCTAAAATATTATGTCCTATTTCGTGTAATATTAAAAAAGCTATGTCCTGTTTTGTTGCTTTTTTTTCTTTTAATCTTCCACAAGATATAAAAATTGGGTTTCCTGATAAAGCAGAAACTTGTAATGGTGATTTTGGTGGAAATTTTCTTGAAGAATCATGCTTGGTTTTTATATAAGTTGCTTCAAGTGGGTCAGATAAATATCCTTGACATTCTTCTAATATATATTTATATGTAATGCCACGTTCTTTAGCTTCATACTTAAATAAACTTTTAGTATTAGGAAAGAGTTTAATTGAAGCATAATACTTTTCAGGTAACCTGCTCATCACTATATCATGTATTTTTATTATTTTATTTTTCATTATCAAATTCCTCTAACAGTTTTACAAAGGCCTTTCGATAAAGGACCCTATCATGAGTTCTATATTTCTTTAAATTATCATACACTTCTTGAAAATGTTGAGGAAAATACCTTCTTATATTTCCCAAAGCAAATTTCTCTGCTTCATATTCCATTTGTTCTATTGTTTTTTTATTATTATATTCATGTTTAAACTTAACATGTCCAAGTTCATGGAATATTATATTTATTATTTCTGCTCTGGACATTTCTTCAATTTTTCTTGCATTATATCTCATTAAATATACAGGTTCTTGTGTATCACAATATAAATATAAAGATATACATGCACTATATCCACCTAATCTATTATCTCTTCTAACAACTATATCTTCTTCTATATCTACTAACAATATAAGTTCCTTTACTTTTCTTTTAAATAATTGTATTTTATTCATTTTATTTTCTTCTTCTTATGGAATTAACTATCAGATTAAGGAATGTCAATAAAAGTAAAATTATTCCACCTGCCATTGTAATTTTTAATAATTTTATCAATTCTTCTAATAGTATTACCATATCTGCTGTTAAAGCCTTGAATAAACTATTAAACATTTTTGCCCCCTTTATTAAATCAAAAGTTCTTCTTCTAAGAACTTTTTAATATCTTGTAATCTTACGGCATAAGTCATGTGAAAAAGATAAATTGTTCTACTTTTAAGACTTGTTGGTTTTTCTCCTGCATACATAATTCCTACTGCTAATCCAATTAATTCAGTTTTTGAATCTACTACTGCTCCTCCTGAATTTCCACTAAAAGAAGGAGCTGATACAACAAGGTATTCTTCTTTCTTGTTATTATAGGTTCTTTTCTTATAACAAGAAACTATCCCTTTATTAATTGAATAATGAGTATTGAGAGGATGTCCTATTGTATAAATATCCTCACCTATTAATGCTACTTTTCCTAAAGGAAAATAGCCAAATACTCCTGTTGGCTTCGCTATTTTCATTAAAGATAAATCTACTGTTTTACTTGAACTAATATTTTTTCTTGGTATATTTTTGATTATAGTAGCTTCTCCTGAGGTATCTTTAACTCTAACATGGATAGTCCCTCTTCTTTTTACAATATGATTAGCTGTCAGCACATATAAATATTCTTCATCTATATGGACAATAGCTCCTGCTCCACCTGCTTTTCCTACTTTTATTTCTACCGTAGCTTGTCTCATTTTTAGGAAATCAGGGTTACAATTTGTTTTGTATAAAGAATCCCATCTATCTACAATTAAAGTTTTAGCTGATGTCAAATCAATAACTCCTACAACTATAAACACTGGTATTAAAATAACTAATGGCCATGCTGTCCACTTTCTCATTTTAAGCCTCCTAATTTTTTATTTTATTCCTTTTAAAAATTCTTGTATATAAATTAATTTTGTGGCATATCCATAATTCACATATATAGGAGGTTTCCTAAATGTTCTTATATTAGTTACTACTCCTACTATTTTACCTTTATATAACAAAGCTCCTCCACTACTACCATAATAAATAAGATTAGTAAACATATATCCTTTTTTATCAACTTGGCAAATATTTCCATTAGTTACTATATCAATATAACCTTTAGGATATCCTATAACAGTTACCAAACTTCCTTCGGTAGGTTCTTCTGTTGAAATTTCCAAATAAGGTAAATCAGGAACATCAAAAATTCTAAATAATGCTAAATCATTTTCTTTATCAATTTTAATAAGCTCTAAAGGACATTCATCATTATTATCTAAAATAGCTACTATTTTATTTTTTGGCTTATGAATTAAATGATTAACTGTTAAAATATAGCTTTTACCATTAATTTTAATATGGGTGCCTGAACCATTACCTCCTCGGGAAAAATTAAAAATATGAACATTGGCATGTTTAATATTTTCTATATTATCCATATCTATAGTTTGGATATTTTGTTTATTGTCATTTATTAATAATCGTTTATTGATATTAATTATCTCTGTCGCTCCTATGTAGGTTAAAACTCCAACAGAAATTATTAATATAACTTGTATTATTTTATTCACTGCATTTTTAAATCTCATTAGGCACTCCTTTTATTCAATGCCATATCTTTCTTTTAAATTTTTTTCTAATTCCTTATCTTCTTCAAAATAATTAGCTTGGTCGGCTCCAAAACAATTGCCTATAAGTTGACAAAACCGTAGAGAAGGATTTTTAACCCAAATTTTAAAAATTAAAGTCATAATTCTAAAAATATGGGTTTTACTTCTTTTCATTTTTTTCTCCTGCTATAATATCTACAATTCCTTTTTGTTTAGCTTCTTTAGGATATAACCATAATTCACCATGAATAGCTTTTTGGATTTCTTTTTCAGAAAGTTTAGTATGTTTTCTTATAAAATTAAAGAGTTTGTTTTGTTCTTTTTTATAAAACTCCGCTCTATCTTCTATTTTTGTTGCATAATCAATTATTCCAGCGTGCATATCGTGTGCCATCCATATAGAATGTTCACTTATTATACGTTTTTCTCCCGCAATTGATACCAATCCTGCCATTGAACAGGCGTTGCCTATTATAAATGTAATAACAGGAACTCTAAGTCCTTTCATGCAATCAATTATAGCGAATCCATCATCTACCATTCCACCTGGTGAATTGATATATAACAAAATAGGGTCATTAGAAATTTCTGAAAGAGCTATCATTCTTTGTGTTATATTAAATGCCATCTTTTCATCTATTACGCCAAATAAAAATAGTTGACGATTTCTAAGTAGTATTTGTTCTATATCTATTTTCTCTCTTCTTCTTGAATTTCTACGCTTTTTGGTCTTCTTCTTTCTTGACATAGCTCACCTCTTTTAGGTTATATAATCTCATCAATTGGAATATATACTATAGGGTCTTCAGTTTTTCCATTTTTTGTTACCATAATTCCATATGATAACTTATTTGAACCACTTATCAAAACTGGAGTATCACCTTTTGTTATTTTTAATCTTCCATTGGTAATTTTTCCTATAGTAGATAAAATTTTCTCGAAATGTTTAATTTTGTAGCAACTAACCAGGTTTCGTAATTTTTTAACCATTTTATTGCTCCTTTTTTATCCAAATAGTTTAGTGTAAAGTTTATTATACACCACCAAAACCATATCAGCTAAAGTATCGGCATCACTTATTTGCCCTGCCATTACTTGAATAGCAGAACAAGCAGAAGAAAGAGTTGCTAACTTATTTCTTCTTGTAGCTTCAACCTCAAGTAAACTTCCGTATGGTGCGCCGTTTTTAAAATCAGGTTTACCACTTCCACCAGTTGATTTTGAAGGGTTTTTCTGATTACAGGTATAACATTTTTCATATTTACTATCTTTTAGTTCTTTACCGCAGTCCTTACATTTAGCTTTTGAAGAAGGTTTTGTCTCTGTTTTCTTTGTTGTAGTGCCAGAACCTTTCTTTAGAATACGATTGATAAAATATGAATCGTTTTTTTCAGTATATTCAAACTCGCACTCTTCACCTTCTTTAAAATTTTTCAGGGCATATTCATATACTGCTTTTGTAGTCTTTGCCCATATTTCATCATCACTATTATCTAATATCATTTTAATTAAATAACTTCCGTCCTTATAAAATGCAACCTTAAATTTCATTTTTTTCCTCCTTATTTCTTTGGTTTAGGGGGATTATAAACTCCGACAAAGGAGTTTTGTTTAAACTGCCAGTTATATTCTTTTCTTTTTCCAAGTTTCAGTTTCTTAAAGGCTCCACTTAAAATCTGTTGGACACTATTCCGATTATTTATAATCTGTTGACCAATATCCTCTTGTTCTTTTCTGATATTCGCTAACTTTTGTCTTACATCTACTTCTTTAACAGAAACCTTTAACATCTTATTTAAGAGTTCCTGCTTCTTTTTATTATTTTCTTGTAATTTCTTCATATATTTTTCAGGAACCTTTTCGGTAATTACTCGTTGCTTACCATTAATCATTTCATTTTTAACTTCTTCTGGCATATCTTTTCTTATTTCCATTACTTACCTCCTTTTGATTTTATCCATTCCTTTCCATTCCAGACCTTATTGTATTTCTCTTTCATTACAAAGGCAAGCCAGAGTTGTTCCATAGAGATAAATTGTAACCAGTATTTTTGTCCTTCATTAAATAATCCTCCGGCTCCATTATAAAAATCTAATAATGTATGCTGTGCATTTTCTCTCCATACCATCTCCTGCAACTGGTCTTGGCGGGGAAGCCAGCATCTATGTATACCATTTGATGTATTTCCGTAATAATCGTGTTCACCATGTTTTCTTAGTTCTTGTATCTCCTCCGCCTTCTTGCACATCTTTATATATATTTTTGAATTATCCATTACTTTCTTCCGCCTCTTGATTTACGTCTATGTCTCATTCTTCTTCGTCTCTTCTTAAATCTCTTACGCCTTATCTTACGGCGATGTTTATTACCACTACCAACATTACCTTTCATTATTTATTTCTCCTTTTTAAGTAGTTCTTCGTTCTCATAAATGTTACCGATTACTTCTGTGCCGTTTTTGCCTAAAATATCGTGTTCGATTTCTGGCAATAGATACCACCTATTTTCAAAGTAACTGTCTGCTTTAGTTTTTACTTGGAAAGCCCCATCACGAAAAACAACTTCGCATAATTGATTATACTCAACTTCTGGACCCTGATTAAGTTCAGGTATGACTACTTCTATATCTGAACTTGGTATAGATAATATATCCCCCTCATATATCTCCTTACCTTCGGGGTATTCCTCTGTTCGCTTCTTATCCTTGAGACCTATGTATTGCATAACATTATTATTTTCTAAATCCCAATTTCCATCGTGATAACCATTATCCCAAATATCTTCTAAATTAAAATAATACATTCTTTTTTCCTGTTTATCCCAATATCTAAATTTATTTTCTTTCATTTCTTTTTCCTTTTTCTAGGTTTATAATTTATACATTTTTCATAATCAACAATGTCCTTCTTATTATTATAGAGTGCATTTATTCTATCTTTGATAATTTCATAGGGCATTATTTGTTCATCTATTTGTTCTTTATCTTTTAAATTGCTATATATAGATACAATCCTTTCTTCTACGGAATCAGGAAGCTTTATTAGGGAGACAATTTCTTCTCTCTTTTCATAATCTTCTTTTGTTACAATAGGATTAACCAAATTATCTGATACTTCTTTTTGTATCTTTGAAGCTAATACTTTATAAGGGTCTTTTACATATTTATATCCTCCATTTTTACCCTTATATTTTTTTAAAGGAGAGAAGATTTTAACATTATCATATATAGCCAATTGCTCAACATCTTTATCAAAAGTTACTAATACAACTTCTTTATCATTATAATATCTACATGCTACTGCCATAAAATCATCAGCTTCAAAATGCCATTCTTTTACTACATGCCAAGATGTTCCAAGTTGTATTTTATCTATTAATTCATTAAATCTACTAAATAAATTTTTCCAATCTATATCAGTTTGTTTTTCTCTTGCTTCTTTTCTATTTGCTTTATATTCTTTATCTACATCTTTTCTCCAACTTCTGCCATAATCACAGGCCACAATAATTTGGTCTTGAGGTTCTATGCCTATCTTTTTCAAGCAAGAGGCAATCATAGAAAGCGCCGTATATTCAGGAGTAACTTGTTTATTATTTCTCCATGAATATATTGCTCTAAACATAAAAATGGAAAAATCTAAAACGATTACTTTATCTTTTCTTATTTTTTCCACGGCGTTGAACCTTTCTTTTATGTATTAATGCCATATTTTTTTGATGTCTTATTTCACTTGGTTTAACATAATGCCGTTTATCTTTTAAAGCTTGGAAAAAGCCCTCCTTGATAAGCTTTCGCTTTAAAAGCTTTAAAGCTTTTTCTAATTCTTTTAATTGTTGTTCCTTATTATTCGCCTGTCTGACTTTTATCATTATCTTTCTTTTCCTTCATTAAGTTTTTCATTATTTTTCCAAATTTTATATCATCCATTGATTCTTCTTTAGAATTTTCTGGTAGTATTTCAGTAGGGTTATCTGGTAACTTGTCATAAACATCAGATATCCATATTCCTAAATATAAAGACATAATTCCAACATTTTGTAAATATGAATTTAACACTGATTTATAATCACTTTCTGGTAAATTAAGTATTATACTACTTACTTCTCCTAAATAACCATAAGCTTCATCTAATTTTGTTACTATTTCTTCCATTTGTCTTTTGGTCATATTATACTCCTACTGTTTTTTATTTTCATTCCATGTATCTAAATCTGTGCCTTTATTTTCAATATCTTTATCCCATATCATATAAGATAGCATAAAAATTTCAAATAAATCTGATTCGGTAATTTGAAGAAATGACATATTAGCAAAACTTACCAATTTATTATATATAGCTTCTAAAGGGTCTCCTACAAATTTATAACAAGTATAAAAATAATTTACTTTATCTTTAAATAATGGAAAATGTTTAGATTTGATATCCACAGTTGTATTTATAATTTCGTCTGTGCCTGTATCATGTATGTGGAATCCTCTTTTTAACCAAAGTATAAACATATAACAAGCAATTTTTAATAAATCTCTTTCTCTCTTAACATTAACATATCTTTTGCAATATTTTGCTATGGTTCCAAATAACCAATTGTCACCAAAATCATCAAATAAACAATCGGTGCTTTCTTTTTGGTCATCATGGGCATACTTTTTGCCCCCATAGGCGAATTGGTCATTTACAAAAGAAAAGAAGGAAATTAAATTTTTGGGCATTTTAAAACCTCCATATTTTCTAATTGGACTTTATTCAAAATTTCAATATTAATATCTGAATAAATTTTTCTAAATTTCTTAAATTTCATTTTGGCATCACCTCTCCACCATCCTTTAATTTCTATATACATATTTTTTTCAGGTAAATAAAAATCTGGTGTATAACTGCAATTTCCTAAATCAAAAGCTTTAGATTCATATTCCCATTTAATGTTATTCTTATCCAAATATTTAGCATAAGCTATTTCATAACTACTTCTCATAAATATTCCTTTATATTTAGTCCATTTGCCATGTGTTACTTTACCAAACATGGGATTTTTATTACCAGATACATTTGCATGGTTTTTACTCATTTTATTTCTTGTCTTTTTAGAAATTTTCTTATGTCGATTACAAGTTTTTGCTTTTATGCTTTGTAATAATTTTCCACAAACTTTACAATAATATTTCTTGCAATATTTGCCATGTTTATAATTAGGATTTTTTCTGCCTTTCTTATGTAAACTCATTGTCGCACAAGAACGGCATCTTTTTCCATAACCTTTGGTTCTTTTTTTACAATCTATACAATGTTTTAGATTATTCACCTGTTTTTTCTCCTTTTGCTTTTTTATCATACATTTTTTCTAATTTATCTTTAAGTTTTTTAAGCTTATCTTTTCTCATTCTAAAGGTATATTCTAAAACTTGTTTACATCCTTCACATACTTCAAAAATTTGGCACCTGCCGTGTCTATAAGTATTGCTAACCAAAATTTCAGCCGTTTCATGATAATCAGTTATTCTCTTTTGTAATGTTTCTTCTTCCTTAACTGGATTAATTCCTACAAGCCATTTTCTTTCACTTGGTTTAATAACAGATTTGCAAATATCACAGCAGGTTATTACCATTTTTTCTCCTTCACTATTTCTGTTCAGTTTCTTTTGTCTGTTTAGGCTCTTCTTTCTTTATCTTTTCTTTTAAATCTTTAGCTATTCTTTTGCTTTTATTTAATTTATATAAGTATACCTTTTCTTCTATTGTTCTACCAATAGCCTTAATTGCCTGCTCAATTTGGATTTTAAGACTTTGATTTGATATATCATATTTAACAGCTAAATATTCTGACAATTTATTTTCACTCTCAAATAATCTTCCCCCTGAAGATATAACTAAATATAATGCCCATTTAGATAATTTACTTTTAGCACCTTTCCATATTAAGTAAATGGGTTTCTTTAATCTCCAAGCTTCTCCCATTTCATGTATAGTGCCTGTTGTAGGAATTTCGGGAAATAAATGCACTATGAGAAAATCACTTTTATGCACCATACGAAGGTCTTTATCTACTATTTTTTCAAATTTATTAGTAAAGAAATCATAATTACCAGATTGAATCCATCCATTAAATTTCTCTTGTGCCTCAATAACGGTCATATCTGTGGCAAGTGGTTCGGTGAGGCACGGGTCTTGGCAATAAAGTAATATTTTATCTAAAGAAGGAGTTATACTATTTCTCCAACTTTGACCACCATCTTTAGTATCGAATTCAATGGGACCTGCAAGATAGGTATAAAACAGCTTTATTTTAAAAAACTGAATTATTTTAGCAAACATTATTTTACCTCTCTTTTATAATTCATTATTCCACATCACCGTTTTGATTAATTTTCAAATCTTCATATTTTGCAATTTCATCATCATAACTATCCATAATATTTAACATTAAAAGTATAATTTCATAAATATTATCTTGTATTTTATTTGTTTCTTTACAATATCTTCTATCTATTTCTTTGCTACATCTTATTAATACTCCTGTCATATCGTTGTATCTCTGATAGTTAGGTTTCTCTCCTAAAAAATTATCTACATAAGTTTTTATTTGTCCATACATACAATCATACTTAACTGCCCTATTATGCTTTACATAATAAAATATTTGATAATTAAGCTCTCCCGCTGTCAAAGCAGGTTCTCCATTTCTTAATGCTTCTCTTCTATCATCTTCATTTGATATATATGGCATTATTATTTCTCCTTTTTGAATAGTTTTCGGAACATTTTTACTAATGTTCTGCGTTTCAATAAAGTGCTGGCTCCTTTTTCTAAATATTCCATACGAGGCCAATCTTTAATTTCTCTTAAAATATGGACTTTAGGCTTTTTTGGATAAGAAGTATGTTCTTGTATCTTTATATCATTATGTTGAAGGACTCTACAAATTATAGCTTTTATACCTTGGTTAATTAATTCTTTTTTCAGGTGCCGTATACCTTTTTCATCTATATGGTCAGCACGGCATGTAATTAGATAAACTTTATTATGTTCTAATCCTACTAAATTTATTTTTTTCATTTTATCCTTTCCCTGTTTCATCATATAAGTTCTCATATAATTCATACATTTCATCAAGTGCTTCTTTTGCTTCTTTGGACATTTTTTTCATTTTCGTATCAAGTTGTTTAGTAAGTAAATCTACTTGTGTATGATAATCTTTTCTCTCATCTTTTAAATCCTGCATAAGAGTTTTAAGTGTATGTATGGCTTTGGAAAATAATTTGACATCCTTTTTCTTCATCACTTCTCCCTTACTATGACTTATTCTTCTCTGTTATCTCCAGTTATTATAAATTATATGTTTAATACAATGTTCAAGTTCTTCGGGTGCCCAAAAAAGACCTATATCCACTTCTCCACCAGCATTACTACCTACTGCCAATATAATATTCTCTCGATGTTTACGATAAGTAATATACTGACCGTCTACTATTATGTCTGCTGGTTGGAAATATACAACTCTCTCTTCTTTAAAGTATTTTTCGATTATGCTATTCATCTCTTAACCTCCCTCACTGGCTTAGCGGTAGCAATGGCGGTGGCAAATTCTGCCAAAAATCCTTCAAGATAGTCTTTAATAAGAAACCTCTCTCGTTCATTAGGAGCATAGTCTCCATCATCGCCCCTCACTTCATATTCTCCTATTGGATAGTCTACTTTATTTATTATTTCTTCTACTCTGGCTCTGTCCACCTCCACATACTTAGTGGGGTCAAATTCAGTATTACTAATAGCTATAAGCTTTTCTGCTAATACAATCCGTTTCTCTTCTTTTAATATGCCAATGATACGAGTAAGAGTTAATCTATCTATTTCTTTTAAGTTTTTAATTTTCATTTTATCTCCTAAATAAATCAATTATACACTTAAATCCTTTTACTATTATCGCAACTACACCAGCCACTATACCAAAAACGAATAATGCTCCTGTAAATATAAAAGGAAGTAATATACAAACTACAAATCCTATTACAGCAAGAACTAATAAGAAATACATTAGTGTTGTTCCCATTATTCTTTCTCCTTTTTTAATGTATAAGCATAATCTCCACAAACCTTTTCTACAAACTCACAAAACTTATCTGTATATTTCTTCACATCATTATTATACTTGCAGAACAATTTTGCAAACTTACAATATTTCTTAATATAATCTTCCCACCCCTTTAACACTAAGGCTTTATATTCCTTTTCTGTCATTAGGTATTCAATTCTTTGTTTTGTTTTATCTACTATTACGAGTTTATAATCTTTTCCTGTCTTTGTAATTTTAATCATTATTTTTTCCTCCTTAATATTAACCAAATTAACCAAATAACAATAGCAAACGGTAACAGAAGTGCAATTCCTACCGAAAGTAGAATAACACCAGCTATAAACATATTAATCATTGTTTATTCTCCTTTATTTTTCTCAATCGTTTTAAGTTCTTGTTGTAATTTTTTAAGATTTCTATGTTTCATAAATCTCTCCATTGCCTGTTCAAATTCATTTCTACTAATATTTGTTCCTCCCCAACTACTGTTACTCCATACTTCATCTGTTATTTTGTCAACTAATTTATCAGTTAATTTTTTAAACATTTTTATTCTCCTTTATTCTTTTATAATACGGTCACCTTTACTGAAAATTTGCCAATTACCACATCTTGTTTTGATTGCTGTTTTTGTTCTTGAATTTCTTTCTATATTTCCAATTAATATTCTTTCTTTAGGATATTCTTTCTTTATTCGGTTTATTGGGTAAACTTCACCAAAATAATATGTCCCAGATATATTTTTTTTTCTTCCTTCTAATATTTCTCCAGATTTTTTTATTTCTTCTTTATCAAAATATCTAAAACCAAAACAACCTTTAGGAATTCTTTGAAGGTTCTTATAATTTCTTGTTTTAACTTCTCTTATAGAAGTATCTACAAAGAATATTCCAGGATATAAAAATTCAACATAATGTTTTAACATTTTGTTCTCCTTATTTTGAAACATTGGATTGCTTTATCTTTATTATTTCTAAAAAAGAATTTCCTCTTTGATTTAAAACTCTATTATTTTCATATAATCTTTTTCTTATTTCTTGATTATATATTGTCATTGGAACTCTCGATTTTTGTAATGTCATACTAAAATTTATTAAATTTTGTGCTTGTTTCTGTTTTATTTTTAAGTAAGGTAAAAGTTTACTTAATAAATAACCACTATCTCTTAAATTTAATCCCCATGTCCAAGTGGTTGCCCATTTTGTTGTTGAAGGACGAGTAAAAATTTTTCCTCCCGTTTTTTCTTGAAGATAATTAATTATTTTTTGTTTAGTTAAAGTTAATTTAATATAACCATAATAACGTGTATCATTTCTTTTTTGTATACGAACACATCCTTCTCCATCAAATAATCCTGCAATATAAGCTAATTCTAATTTAGTTAATTTATTTTTTGTTTTGCTCTTTCGTATTTTGTAGGAAATTTATATTTTTTAATATAATACCAAACAGCATAAGAAGAGCAATTATTATCTTTAGCTATTTCTTTAATTTGTCTATTTTTGTCAAAATATTCTTGTTTTAATAAATTATAAGTTAAAATATTTTTAAATTTCATTTAGAAATATTCCCCTGTTTAATTTTAATAGTAATAAAAAAATCCGCAAATTTGGGATACTTATTACAGAAATAAATTCCCTGCGGATTTTTCTTCTTCTTTCTTTGAGAAGCTTTAAAGAGATTTTTATATAATTTTTTCAATTCTCTCTCTTTGTTTTTGATTGTTTTATAACTGCGTCCTTTACCAAGACGAGCTTTCTTTTTTGGAACATAAGTTTTAACTTCTTGATTAGGTTGCCATATTGACATTTTATCTCCTACAAAGTTCTTTATTCTAATACAAGTATATCACATAAACCTTTTGGAGTCAAGATGATTTACATATAAATAACTACCTTTTTCTTTATTAACAGGAGTTTACTTCATTATATCTCTCTATTACTCTATTATAGTTAAGAATACTCAAAAGTTAGCCATAAATTGGATACTAACACACATATTACCAAGCATTAATATTTTTTTATTCTTTTCGTTTAAACCTTTTATATACAGATATAAGTTCTAATGTTCCTACTATTATACAAATTAATCCAAATATTAACATTATGTCTCCATTTTTGTTATGCGGATTAAAAATCTTCTTTGGAATTGGAGTATTAGGACAAAGGACTAATACTACAATTACAATAAGGTTCTTTCTTTTTATTAAGTATATATCCATTAAGTTATTAATATATAAAGTATAAGTATAAATACAATATATAAAGGATTTAATTGTCATATCCTTCTAATCTTACAGTTCTTAAATCAGATAAAACTTTTTCTAATTCGTGAAATATCATATTTATTATTTCTGCTATAAGAAGGACTAAATCGGCATCAATTTTTGCTTTTAATGCTTCTCTTGCATTTATATCCATTTTTATTTTCTCCTTTTTATATATTTATTTTAGTAAATGCACAATCTCTATACCTCTCTGCCAAAAAAGATAGACAATCATCTCTATCAATTTCGTTTTCAAAAACAGCTATAAGACTTCTATTAGTAATAATTCCAAACTTTAAATCTTCAGGTTCATTTTTATATTTCATTATTATATCTCCTTATATAATTTTTCATCATCATAAGTCCAACAGATTATTTTACGATATACATTTTTTAATCAAACCCAATTACCTCCAATAGTTTTTACAGGATAATAAGCAAACCAATTATGCCAATCAAAAATAGGTAAATTATTAAATAAACTTATCATTTTTTCCTCCTTTTTTACGTTCTTGATATTCTTTAACAAGAACACCAGCAAATCCAACACTTGTTTCTTCATTTCCTTGATTTTTTACTGGACCTATTTTATTTTTGACATTATATTCGATAGGTAATTTTGTCATTATTTCCTCTTTTTTTAATATTCACAACCTCTTTTTAAAGGACACCAATCAGGTATTTCTTTAACAATATGATATACTGTATTATATATATCATTATGTTTATTTTTATAAGGGATAATTCTTTTAAAGCAACTATATCCCTTTTCTTTAACTGTTACATTATGGTTACAACAAGGTTTTGCTCCACCTTTAGTAAAACTTCCTGTATGGTCATGGTGTTTACAATCATTACAATTATTTATTTGTATTTTTATTTCCATTTTTGTTATCCTCCTTTATTAACCCATAAAAATAATAAGGATTAAAACAGCACACCATATAGTTCCTGCTAATAGTTTAATACCATGTAAATAGACTTCATTTGTTAATAGGTCTTTTGGTTCATATTCAAATAATATATTTCTCATTTTATATCTCCTTTTTTAGTCCCCTTAATATCGGTATCAATATCAATGCTATCATACAACCTAAAAAGGTTCCTACTGCTAACTCAAAATTTAACTCACCACAACCACCAAGGAAGTCAGACACAGCATTACCTATACCTGCACCGATAACCGCACCCCAACCGTTCCTGTAGCGTTTAGGGAGGAATTTTTCAATAGATAACCCAAATACTGCTCCAACTATGAGAACAGAATTATCTACTATTCCAAATATTATTCCTTCCATTCTATTTCTCCTTCGTTATCATATAAGCAAAATCCCAACCTAATTGATATAATGCTTTATCTAAAGCACGATATACTATCATAGTTTCTGCTTTAGCATATTTTTGTTGTAATGTTTTTATTTCTAATATTGCTTTTTTAATTTTCTTTTCTGATATTAATAATTTTGCCACTTTATACCTCCTTTTGTCTTTTTTTCCATTCTTTTTCTTGTCGTTTATAACCATCAATAAGGTCTTGGCTTCTTATTTTGGTATATTCTTGTGTTGTCTTAATGTCTTTATGCCCTAATATGTATTGTAATTTATCTAATGTTCCTCCAAAATCATCCAAATACCAACGAGCAAACGAATGCCTGAATGAATGGGGACTAAATTTTAAATCTCCTAATAGCTTACTTATTTTATAACAGTAATTACTTAATGAAGAACCATATATATTAAAAGCGTTGGTTATTTGAGGTTCACTTTCAAAATATTTGATTAGTAATTCCTTTACATCTTCTATGAATGGAACAGTTCTATCTACACCTCCTTTACCATTCTTGAAGGTTATACAGTTTTGGTCTAAATCAATACTTTGCCTTTGTAGATTAGTTATATCGGATATCCTTGCTCCAGTATAAAACATAACATAGAAAATAGTTTTTATTTTTAATGTATTTTTAAAGTGATATTCTACTATAGGAATAATTCTTCCTTTAAAATCTTTTTCTTTGAAGTAATTAGTTCTATGTTGTTTTACGCTTATTTGTTTTCCTACTTTGAAATCTTTTTCTAAAAATTTAAGAAAAGAATTGATAGCATTGATATATCCATTTAAGGTGCTTCTTGATTTATTTTTAGTATATTCTGTTAAAAACTTTTCTATATTTTCTTTGTTAAGTTGCTTAATCGTAAGATGTTCCAACAACACCTTAATTCTACAAATATAAGCCCTTGTAGTTTGAGGTGACCGTCTTATTCTTATTTCTAAATAGTCTTTATATTTTTGAACCATTTTTTTATCCTTTTTTTATTTTTTTAATTTCAGTTGTTAATTCTTCTAATTTATTAGTAATATTGGCAAAATTGATAATCTCCTGCATAATCAATAATACTTTTGTCATTTGTATTACTTCTTCATTTTCATTATCGGCTTTTAGTATATGGTATTTAATTTTTTTATTACCTTCTTGTTTTATTTCTGTGGTATTTTCATTTCTTCTTGTCATTTCAATAATAGCCAATTTTCCTAACCCAGATTTCATTATTTCTTTAGCCATTATTTTACATTCCTTATTCTGTTGTTTTATAGAACCTTTGATTTTCTTTATCTCAAAGGGAGTATAGTCCTTTGCCGTTCTACTCTTTAAATGTTTCTCCAAATCAACAATGCTATAACTCTTTAAATTATTAATTAGCCTTTTAGTTTTCATTGTTATCCTCCAATAACTCTGGGTTCTCATAAATGTTGCCGATTACTTCTATTTCATTTTCACATAAAGATTGGTTACACCATGGGTTTTTAAAATCAAATTTACCATCTTTAAAGATTATTTCTGAATTATGTATATGTTCTTTCCAAATTTTTCCATTTAGATATTCATATATTTTAACTATATCCCCTTCATATATCTCCTTTTTATTTTTATCTTTGAGGCCTATGTATTGTAAGGGAATAACAGGTTGTCCTTGTTTAAAATAAATAAGACAATCCAATGGATGAGTTGTTCCATATTTATCTCCTACAAAATACATTATTTTGTCTTTATAATTCCAAGCCCTATATTTATGCTCTCTCATTTTTAATCTCCTTTAACGCCTGCCTTCCTTTTTCACTTATCATACGAGAAGGCACTCTTAAAATATATCCCTCTTCGCATAGGAAAGGTTCTATTTCTCTTGTATATTCCAATTCGGTTAGTTTACATCTTTGAGCCAAAGCATTTGCCCCTATGGGTCTTGTCATTTCAGATAAGATTTCAAGCACTCTTATATCAACTTCTGTTAATCCGTCCTTTATTATTTTCCAATTCTTTAATACTTTATCCATATCCTTTACAATAATTAATTCTTCTGCAAGGGATATAGCTATCCTTGGTGTAAACTTTGAATTACGAGCAATTATTTCTATATTAGAGTCCGAAAGAGGTTCTTTAGGAAATAACTCTTGTATATATTGATTAATAATTTGTTTCAATTCTTTAATCATATACCGTTCAAACTTTAAATGTATCTGTATTCTATCCATTGTGTCGGGATTATTTCTTAACAAGGTAGATTTTTGAATAGTAGCCCCGCAAAATATGAAAGGTTTAATCTTCTTTCCTGAAATGGAAAATTCCTCTATTATAGGATTTAACATCTTCACTACCTTTTTATCCATACTATCCATTTCATCACAAAAGAAGATAACATTTTTTTCAGAACAGGTGTTAATCTCGTTGATAATTGCTGTCAATTCGTCAGGGTCAAGTTGTTTCCCTACTCTTGTGATTAACCTTGCTCCCAACATCTTCGCCAATATCTGTATAAAGGTTGTCTTACCTGTGCCCTGTCTTCCATCAATAAATATATGTCCTCGCAATCCTCGGTTGATTTTCTTGATGGCTACTTTGGTTCTTTCTTTTGCTTCCATTTGACCTATAAAAGTTTCAAAACTATCAGGTCTAAATTCAAACTTTTTAAGTCCTTCTCCTTTATATTCTTTAATCTTACTGACATCTATTTGTCCTTCTTTAATTTCTACCTGTAAAGGTTCCTCTTTCTTAACCTCTTCCTCTTTATCCGTAACGCTTGATACAGTTATGCCCTCATTTGTAGTTTCATTTAAAGGTTCTGTTATTTCATCTACCGTTTTTTTGGTAGATTTATAGGCATAATGTATCGCTATCATTACGATTATTAAACTGATAAGTAATATCATTTTTTCTCCTTTGGAATTTAACTATTATGTATCTCATTTTAAAAATCTAAGTTACTAATTGCCCACAGAAGGCCTGCAAATCCAAATATATAAGCTATTAAAAGTATCATTATTTTTCCTCTTCATCTAATTCTTTTATCGCTTCATTTACTTTGTCTTGGTCTTCCGATGTTCCACATCTATATAATGTTTGAAGGTAATCTTCTAATACATTTCTAATTAATTCTTTATTCATTTTATATCTCCTTTTTTAGTTTACTTATTTTGTTTCTTTTACCATCCAAATACTTTCTTAATAGGAATGTTACTAACTTCTTTTATTTTGATATTATTTACTGAACCATTTATATCAAAAAATTTATGAGTTATTGGATTAAAAAGTATTCCGTGGAATGAACCCATAAATATATAAGCTGTTTGTGTTGGTAAAGGTTCACTTATATCTATAAAGTTAGTTTTAATGAATGGCACTAATTTATTCCATTCTTTTGCACTATAATCTCCTGATATTAAATCATTATTTTTAGAAAGTAAGTTTGTCATTTCTTTCTCCTTTTAAGTTCCTCTTTAAGTTCTCTTAACCCTTCCTCATCAATAAAAGCAAGTCCCAAATCTTCTAATTTAGTATATAGAGGTATTGCTTTTTCTAAATCTTGGGTTTCGTAATATGTAAACTCCCGTGTAGGCATTTTATTCTTCCTTTCTTACATTTGGATATTTTTTATTATATTTATCGTAATTTTTTATAATATCTAAACATTCTTCTCTTGAGTTAATTCATCCAATTTTTTTATATCTTCTTCAATAAATGTTATCTGGTCACTATAATCATAATATATATATAATTCTTCAAGTAGTTTCTTAATACGCTTTTCAGCTTTGGCAAGCTGTGTTATAGCTTCGTTTTTATCCTCATAATCTGCTATTGTATTCTCTAAATTCCTGATTTCTTCTTTGGCTTCATGTTTCGGACAACCGCTTTGTCCTTCAAGCTCACAATATTCACAACGACACTTATCCATTTTATCCTCCTTATTCTATTACAAGTATATCATATTTACTGGCACTATGTCAAGAGAAATAACTAACTTTTTCATTATTAACATATAGAGTTTATTTATCTAAAATCTCCCGTGCTAACTTCTTTACATTTTCTTTAATAACTAACCTACCGTGTTCATCTTCTAATTCACAAAGGGATAGCAGACTTCTTAATATATCTTTCACTTCCTTAACCTGCCCCCTTAAATTAGTAATAAGAGTATTATTCCTTCTAATAATATCCCGTAGATTAATCTTACCTTGCCTGCAACTATTTAGCTTGTTTTTAGTTATGACAAGTTCGGCTGTTTCATAGTTTTTACTTTCTTCAATATCTATTAAACATTGTTGACATACAGTAATATACTTTTTATCCATTTTGGTCAAACAATTACTACATTCCATTACTTCCCCCTTCCTGCCTCTTATGAAGTGTTATCTTCTTCCATTTAATATACCCTCTACAATATACACATTGTAATTTCTTCTTCATTTTACGCTTGTTAATATATTTCCTACACTTACAACTGCCTATATACATTTTACCCTTTCTTTCCTGCTTCTTTATGAACCGTTATCTTGTTCATTTAATTCCTTAAAGCACTCTTTACATACTTTAAACTCTGGTGTTCCACTCCAATTATCGGTTTCTTTACCACATCTATTACATATTATTTTTTCCATTTTGTCCTCCCTGTTTAAACATATAAGTTTCGCCATCTATCATATCGCAAATTGTATTTCTTATATCCGTAGATGTCCACCCTGAATCATATTCAATAGATACAATATATTTTTTTATCTCTTTACCAAGTTTTTCTATGATTTCATTATCGTCTTGGCCTATGTTATCAGCTAAAATAATTTCTAATTGTTTAGATAACTTTTTCATTTTATCTCCTTTTTATGTTTATGTATCTCTACCTCATAATGCTCTAATAACTCCCGATTAGGCAAATCTCTAAATCCTTCTTCAACATCAATACAAAGCATATCCAATACTTGTTTTTCACTTTCTTCTTTAGTTTTACAATTCCTACCACTATGGAAATATTTTCCCCATTGTAAATCGTATGCACTATACAACATTTTTATCTCCTTTTACTTGTTCTTCCAATTCTTTTATAACTACTTTTAACATTTCTTCTGTGCAAAATCTTCCCCATACTATACCTATAATATTTAATTTCTTTTTTAATACTTCAAGCTGTTTTAATAGTTTAGGTCTTTCTTTTATATTACTCATTTGATAATTGCTCCTTTTATTTCTTCTAAATCAGTTAAATAATGGTCTGTCTTACAATTTGGACAACCATCAAAACTTCCATCTTTATCTTTTCCTTTTATTAAATCATTTTCATTTCCGTGCCACCAACACATATTACATCTTATTTTCTTTCTCATTTTTTATCCTTTCTTCCTGTTTCTGTCTCCAATAACTCTTTTGTTTTAAAGTCTATTACTCTAAATCGTTTCAAACCACTCTCATCATCTATTTTAATCAAAAACTCATCTACCTCATCACGGGTATTAAAGTTTTCTCCTATGACATTTCCATTTGATATTACAACCGCAACCCTATATTTCATCACTCATCACCTTTTCCTCATCTCCAACCGCCTCTAATTCATATGTAGTATTACAATCCAAACAAGAGCCAATATACTTTTTTAATTTATGATTATAATATAACTCTATATTGGACTCGCATTTTTTGCAAATGTATAGTTTAGTGATAATCATTTTATTCTCCTTCTTGTTTTAAACTCTATTTTACTCCATATAGACATAATTATTGCTTGAATAAAACTTTTATCATTTTTAAACCAAAAAATATGGCACTCATACATAGCTTTTCTTTCAATAAAACGCTGTATTAATTGCCTTAAAGTAGGTTTTACACAGTAATCAGTTTTGGCATATTCCCATAATTGTAGATTTGTAATCTTTTTCTTAACCATTTTATTACTCCTTTTCTAAACCTATTAATGCCTCGGTATATAACTGCCTTTCCTCTACTCTATGGTAAGGGTTGGCTATTTTTTCTATACTGTTCCAGACCTTCTTCCGCCCAAACTTTCTTATTTGTTCCCTTGTTATTATAACATCTTCTCTATTAAGTTTTTTCTTCATTTTTTGTTCCTTTCTTTCTAATTCTTCTGTTATTTGGGTATCTTCTTCTGTATCATTTATAATAAGATTAGCTTTACATTTTGGACAGGCGCCAGTAAATAATATATTTGATTCCTCAGAAAACCCGCAACTATTACAGCGTAATAAATATCTCATTTCAAACCTCCCTTTTCCACTCCAAGTATATCATATTTTGTATTACTTTGTCAAGTGTTTTTTGCTTATTCTTTTCTTTTTTGGTGTAGGATTTTTTCCATATAGATAAATCCTATATTTCTGTCCACACCTTTTACAGATATAATGTCCTCGCTGGACCCTTAATATTTTACATCTACAATATCCCATTTTATACTCCTTTTTTATACCCATTTAACTTTTTGTGTATTAGCAAAATAATCCGCTTTTCGTTCTAAAGGATAATTGGCATATTTTACTTCTTCCGTATCTGTGGCTATTGCCCGTATTTGTTTATGATGTAATTCCATATAGATTAATTGATTATATTTATAATCTATGGCGTGTCCTATTTCGTGTAATATAAAGATTATAGCCAATTCTCTTAAATTATTATAGTCGTGCCTATCGTGGTCCCAATCCATAAAATAAGTATCTTCAACTTCTTCTGTGGATATATTTATATATCCATCTTTTCCCCATCTATAACAGGTTTTTTCATGTTCTAAATTAAAAAATAAAGTTGTTTTTAATTTAAACTCCTCTTTATAATGTTTAAATATATCCATTAATTCATCTTGAAGTTTATCTTGGTCATAGGTTTTTAACATTCTATTATCTCCTTTATTACTTACATATTAAACAGATAAACTTTTTCCTTACCTCTTCCGTATATATACTTTTGTCATTGGTATGTATATGTTCTATTTTTCCACACCAGATACATTTCAAATGAACAAAAAGTCTATGCTTACCTTTACCCAATATATCTTTTGCTTGTTGTAGTCGCTTTATAGCTGATATTTTCTTCTTTTTGGGTATACCTACCTTTTTTCTTTTCATATCTTGCCCTCTCTTTCAAGTTTAAAAGTTAATTTTTTTCTGGATATCTTTTTTCATACTTTACATAATTATTTTTAATTTTGTGATATTCTCTTTTTGTTAAATTACCTAATTCGCATATTAGGTCTATATCACAATTACCTTCACCAGCCACCCTTATGGCACACTCATAGTTTTCAAATTTTTGTCTTGTAATTCTCATTTTATCCCACCTCCCTTTTCCACTCCAAGTATATCGTATATTTGCCTAAAAGTCAAGTTTTTGGCCAATTATTAACAAGCACAAATAACTACCTTTTTTATTATTAACTCCGTCGGGAATTAAATATTTTTTTCAAAAGTTAGTTTTCTATCACCATGAATATTCAACCATTTACGGATTTTATAAGCATAATTGTATATATCCAGTAAGGTATAATTCTGCCTGTCTCCTTTATTCTGTTCCTTTACCAATTGTATCTCGGCTATACTGAATAGGTCTTTCATTTTTAATTACCTCCTTTATCCGCTCTATTAAAGCGGTTGCGTTGCTCTTTGCTTTACTAAACCTTTTAGAAGTATAAGTCAAGCTCCAGAGCCAATTTAAAGCGTAAAAAGTGCGGTTGAAGTCAATAGATAAAGTAAACAGCCTTTGGATATCCTTTATATTAGAGGTCTCTTTTATGAAGGTCTCAATTTCCCAATTTTCTATTGGGGCTTTATATCTTATGGCATTTTTTATGGATAACTTTTGATATTTTCTCATTTTTTTAGTAATTTCCTTTTGATTTTTTCTTTTTGTTTTAATGGCTTTAAAATAGTTTTGTTTTTTATCGGTCTCGCCATTACAGTATACGCAATAAGATATATCCAATCCGTGTTTACACCTCATAATATTTTTCTCCTTATTTAATTATATGCCAGACCACCAAATCTATCCATAAACTATAAGCTAATCTGGCAGTAATTGCTATAACCACAAACCCGCCAATAAATATTCCGATTAGCACTAATACAGATTTAAACCTTTTCATTTTAATTCCCTCCTTTTTTAGTAATTTATTTGGTAATTTTCCGTGTTTTTGGATACTTTTCCTATTGTTATAGTTTTGTAATATCTTAATACACCTTCAAAGTTTTTATATATATTGCATATTGCCCCATTAATATGTTCTACACCGAACCCGTTATCATTAATATTATTAAGTAAGGTAATTTTTCGTATATTTTTTACTTCAAAAGGACTCATTTCAATACAAGCATTACCACCACCCCACGGTGTTAAGTCCGATATTCCTTTTACTGTATATCCTGTCCTCTTTAATGTTAACCTTTCCATTTTAACCCTCCTTTTTATATTACCGTTTTTAAAACTTTACCATCTTGACTAATCCAACCATCTTGGATTAATGCTGACGCCGTTCTACCATAACAACCTTGTAAAGACCATACCTGTTCTGTTTTTACAAGCCCAGCAAATAATTTTAGAGTATCTTTATCATTTAATTCTCCACTTTCGTAAGCAATAATCATATCAATTTTATTCATTTTAACGCCTCCTTTTTAATCCATAATTTATTCCTGCTCGCCATTTTTTATATATTTTCCTTATATAATCAAATTCCATATTTGAGAGTATTTTTCTGTTCAATAATTTTTTTTCATTTTTTGTTATACTTTTAATTTTGTCTATTCTCATTTTTTATACCTCTCCTTTTCCTACTCCAAGTATATCATATAATCCTACAAAAGTCAATAGCCAAAATCTATCTTTTTCATTATTAACATATCGATTATACATTAACCGTCTCCTTTTGATAATGGTATAGTCCCAATAATTTTAAGCTATATATATCCGTTACCGTTTCTCTCTGGAGGGTCTGTTTATCTGGATTTAAAAAATGTTTTAAATCATAATGTCCCAATTCGTGGAATAAAACAAATAATAAATAATCTTTAAACTTTTTAAACTTTGGTAAATGTTTAGTATTACACCTCTGTATTTTTTCCTTACCTTTATATAGATTATATATTTGGATAAGGTTAAAGTCAATAATATAGCCAAATAAGTTTTTGTCTATTCCTGTAGAGGTTTCAAGGGTTATATTATTATCTTTTATTAAAGATATAACCAATTCACTTGGTAATATATCCTTATGTTCCAATAATACTTTGGATATAATCTTTTTAATAGTGGTGTGGGACCTATTACTATCCTTTACTGTAATCGTAAACATTACTGCACCTCCCTTTTAACCTTTAAGGTCTTAAATAGAATGGCAATATCCAAATTGCCTATATTGTATATAGCCCCATCGTAACCTTTTCTGATATGCTTTAATAGACCATCAATATCATTATTATATCGGGATATATAACTTGCCTTATCTTGTCGTAGGTCGTAAAGGCGAGACCTCTTAATGTCGGTGGTATATTTATGTCGGCAATTACCTAAACTATGTTCCAGACCGCTCCCAGCAAGGTAATAAAATGCTCTTTTAACCTTGCTTACTTTTACATCATTAAAGGTATAGGAATTATAGCCAAAAAAGGTCGGCTTTACCTTTTTAAGGTCGGTATTGCTATAATGGTATAATTTTAAGGTTCTCATTTTTTTCGCCTCCTTTTCCTATTACAAGTATATCATACATATCGCCAAAAGTCAATAGCCAAAATCTATCTTTTTCATTATTAACATATGGATTAGACCGGTTTTTTTATATATCGTAATTCATTAGACCGGTTTTTTTATATATCGTAATTCATTAGACCGGTTTTTTTATATATCGTAATTCATTAGACCGGTTTTTTTATATATCGTAATT
>SDBT01000125.1_pt1 | contig 98406 bp, 96 predicted proteins | sample 2277101 | NCBI WGS metagenome assembly SDBT01 (sample SAMN10404973, study PRJNA504765) | marine sediment metagenome | isolation source: marine sediment core GS10_PC15, 103 cmbsf | place: Arctic Ocean: Southern Knipovich Ridge | collected 2010
AAATCTCTCTTCTTCGGCCTTTACACTCTGGGCTCGCTTAATCTGTACCAAACCCAGCGAGAAGAATCCCAATCCAATAATCCACATTGCTATCTGTAATTGTAAGGGTGAATTAATAAATGCCATAATAACCATTCCGAGACCAATTAACATCATTGCAATGCCAAATGATTGGTATGATGTGCTGACAATTAATTTTATGAGATTCATCTATATAATTACCCTACCCCATCGGTTATGAGTGTTGGGGTTCTTAATATTATACATTACTCACGCTTCTATTTTCAATCAATCAGTTATGAGGTTAAATGTTTGACACCCTGACTTAGGTTCAGGGAGTCACTCAGTGGTTGACATTCACACTGGTACCAAGTTAATGGCTTAGCAATTCACCTTTCTGTTAAGTACCCAACAAAACGCTATTTTGTGCAATCGGGTTTCGATAACTCTTTATTGTCTCAATTAGTTCCAGGTGATATGCTCTTATTAGTCAGTTTAATCAATTTGCTGGAAACGGGCTAGGTCAGGAAGATAAGGAGAGTTAATATATGAACGGGTTTGAGAGAATCGTTGCCGCTCTGGAGTGCCGGGAACCAGATCAGATTCCCCTGATGGAATGGCTTATTGACCCTAAAGTTATTCATGCCTTGTGCCCGGACTGTAACCTTTTTGATTTTGTGGAGCAAATGGACTTGGATGGGATTAGTGTTGGCGGACGGCATTTCCCGCGACACTCGTTTGTTACCCAAGAGGTCTTTGTGGATGTGTGGGGGGTTCGTTTCAAGCGCACCGCTGAGGCTTATGCCCCAGTTGAGGGTCCAATCAAGTCAGAAGCAGACCTGGAGAAATATCTACCTCCTGACCCTTACGATGAGACTCTGGTAGCTGATCTCAAAGAGGCAGTTAAACGCTTCAAGGGCAAGAAGTTTATCTGCTACCACTCAAGGGCTGAATTTTCCTCGGCCTTCCAACTGCGTGGTCTGCCGGAACTGCTCATGGATTTTGTCGTTAACCCCAGGCTGGTACACGGTATCATGAAGATAATCTCCGACTATTACTGCACGGTGGCGCGCCTTGCCATTAAAGCTGGAGCCGATGCTATCATGTTCGGTGACGACTGGGCGTTTAAATCCGGGCCGATGATGTCTCCGGTTCACTTCAGGGAGTTTATCCTGCCCTACTTCAGGAAGGCCGTTGGGGTCTGTAAAGAAGCCGGCGGCTACGTCATCAAGCACTCCGATGGCAATCTCTGGCCGATTATAGATATGGTGGTTGAATCAGGAATCGATTGTCTCAACCCGATACAACCTGACGCCGGCATGGACATCGGGGAGGTGAAACATAAATACGGCAAAAACCTCTGTATTGCCGGTAACATAAACTGCGGCTACACCCTGACACAAGCACCTGTAGAAGAGGTAATTCAGGAGGTAAAGGAGGCAATTCGTAAGGCAGGTCCGGGAGGCGGCTACATCATGATGTCCTCCAACAGCCTTCACTCCGGGGTAAAACCTGAGAACTACCGGGCTATGGTGGACACAACCAGGACCTATGGCAGATACCCGCTGGATATGGCGGCTCTTTTATAGGCTCATCCTGCATTTTAATTAGGTGTTATATACTTAAATTGTACTATCAAGCAGAGATTATTAGTGAGAGGTGGATTTATGATGTTTAAAACTGAGTATCTCATGGGCAACGAGGCTATGGCCAGAGGGGCAGTTGAAGTTGGGGTCAGGGTTGTTACCGGATACCCTGGAACGCCGGCCTCGGAGATACTGGAGTACGCTTCCAAGCACCCGCATATCCGTAGTGAATGGTGCGTAAACGAGAAGGTTGCCCTTGAGATTGCCCTGGGTGCTTCACTGTGTCGTACTCGTTCAATGGCGGTAATGAAGCACAATGGCACCAATGTTGCCTTGGACTTTCTGATGCATCTTAACTTTACCGGTGTTCGTGGCGGTCTGGTGCTGATTTCAGCCGATGACCCGGGAGGCAACTCATCACAGAACGAGGAGGATAGCCGAATCGTAACCCATATCCATGCTCATCTTCCGGTGTTTGACCCCTGGTGTCCCCAGGAGGCAAAAGACATGGTTAAAGCAGCCTTTGAACTCTCTGAGCAGACTGAGCTTTGTTTTGTTATAAGACCGGTAATGCGCGTTTGCCATGCACGCAGTCCAATCGGGTTTGAGGAGATTCCGGCCACCAGGGAAGCCCACACTTTTGAGGATGACCGGTCTCGTTTTATCATGAGCGCGGTAAAAGAAACTCGAGCCGGCGGTGTTCTTCGACCGGTCTTAAGACATAAATGGTTAAATGAGAAGCAGCCGCAGCTTGAGGAAATAATGGAAAGTAGTCCCTTTAATCATATTGAAGAAGGCGATGGCCGTTTCGGACTAATTGCCTGCGGTATTGGTTATGCCTATCTAAAAGAAGCGGAAAGTATTTTAGGCAAGAAGTTCCCAATTCTCAAATTGGGAACCCTGCCACTACCCAGGGAGAAGGTCATCAGGTTTGCCAGCAAGATGGATAAGCTCATCGTCTATGAGGATAGCGAGCCGGTTGTGGAAGGTCTGATTAAGCAGCTACTTCATGACGCTGGTATTCAGACCGAGGTTATTGGACGGAGTGGTTTTTTGCCCAAAGAGGGGGAGCTATCAACTGAGGTAGTGCTCGCTTCACTGGCTGAGCTTTACCCTGATATCAAAGACTCGCTTCCGCAATCCCATTCACTTGATCTTGAGATACCAATCCGAACCCGGACTCAATGTGTCGGTTGCTCCTACCGCGGACTGCTTCATGCCCTGAAATTGGTCGCTCGTAAGACTCACGGTGTCGTAGCTGGTGACATCGGCTGCTACGACGCCGGTTCCTTTCTCCCCTTGGAGCTACAGTCAACCATCTACTGCATGGGTTCATCCATTCCGGTGGCAACTGGCATTGCTTACGGCGGCTCGGGCCAGCCGGTTTTTGCCATAATTGGTGATTCGACCTTCTTCCACAACGGAATTCTCGGCTTAATTAACGCCATCCACTACGGAACCGATATGGTGGTAATAATTTGTGACAACCAAACTACCGCCATGACCGGCTTTCAGCCTCATCCCGGTAGTGACACCGATGTTGCTGGAATGCCGGCAATGGCGATAGATATTCCCAAACTGGTTACCTCGCTTGGAGCAGCCAGCGTGCAGATAATAAATCCGTATGATATTCCAGAGACATTGGCGGCTCTAAATAAGGCGGTTAAAGAGAAGGGTGTTTCGGTGGTTGTTGCCTCGGCATCATGTTATCTGCTGGGAAGACGGACAGGCGACATCGGTTTCACCCGGCGGAAAGTCAGCCTGGATGCTGAGCTTTGCAACGGTTGCCAGATTTGCATTACCTACTTTGGTTGTCCGGCGATACGTTTTGGTGACGGCAAGGCTTCAATCGACCAGGCTGCTTGTGTTGATTGTGGAATGTGTGTGGAGGTATGTAAGCTGAAGGCGATATCATACGTAGAGGAGAAGTCATAGCATGAATTTAAATATACTTATTGCCGGCGTCGGCGGGCAGGGTAATTTGTTTGCCTCAAGCCTTCTGGCTGATTATTTCATCGGCAAGGGATATAAAGTGCTTGGGGTCGAGACCATCGGGGCGGCTCAACGAGGCGGTTCGGTAGTCTCACACTTAAGGGTGAGCGATTCAAGTATATATTCCCCCCTGATTCCAGCGGGTAGAGTTGATATTCTGGTGGGTTTTGAGACGGTGGAAATGCTGAGAAATTTCAAGATGCTCAGCAGTGATGGCTTCTATCTGCTCAATGATTACCAGGAACCGACGGTGCTTTGCACCTTGGGGCTCGATACCTATCCCTCATATGAAGCCATCATGACGGCTATCAGGAAGTCAGGCAAGAAGGGTTACGTGATAAAGGCGACTGATTGTGCCCGGCAAATTTGGGATAGCCTCCTGACCAATGTTGTCATGCTTGGTGCCCTCTGCCAGCTATCACCAGTTCTCGATAGCAGGGAGGTTGAGAAAATTCTAACCAAGAAAGCACCGCCGAAGGCCAGGGACTTAAATCTAAAAGCCTTCGATGCCGGCGGTCTGCTGGTGGAAGCTGAGTCCTAGATGAGGCGAGTTACCCGTATCTCTGACAGTCCCTGGTAACGACGCTAATCATGGTCGCCCTGGCGACGCTAACCGGCTCTTTGAGTAATTCTGCGGCTGAGGGTTGTTTCGGGTCGTTGAGGACGGATATTGTTTTCCTCGCCTCCAGTTCCACCGTTCTGGAGGTGTTAGTGGCCTTTACAATTTTACCCGCGGCTTCAATAAAGTCACCGGCGTGAATTGGCGCCAGCAGGTCGACACTCGTGTAGGCTCGCAGCAAACCTTCGTCACCATCATATCTGATTGATAGTTCAGTGGCGACGTCACCGAAAAGACCGAGTACCCAGGAGCCATTGACCAGGCCACCGGCGTAGTGAACATCCTTCTCGCTGACACGTAACTTGAGTATAACCTCTTGTCCTATCTCAATACTTCTCCCCGGCATTTCTTTCCCCTCCTTATTGCACTTAAAAGGCTAATTTTGTGGAGTCTCTCTGAGCTATTGAAGATAGATGTAATAGGAATAATCTAGCTTTAATACCCAAACGCTTTGGTACGGTCAACTATATTTTCTCCCCTTGCCCGATACGGACATCGGTTACTTTGAAGGCGAAGTCCTTGCCCTTTAGTCCCTCGAAATTTGGGCCATAACGGTAAGCCCTGATTACCTGACGGTGAGCATGATGTCGCTTGCGTTACTTGGGGTGTCAAAGCAGCCGAAGAACTGCTCAACCAGCTTTGGGTTACCATCAACCGATATTGAGCCGTCTGCCAGCCCTTTTTCAAAGGTCGTTTCGTTTAAGACTATCTTATCCAGAATCGTCTTGGTTGTTACCAGCGTAACATCGGTCTTTTGGGGCAACAGTTGGTGGAACTGGCAAACCCCGCGGCGTATTTCCAAACCGTAGCTTTCGCTAATGTCTGAGAGATTGATGCCCATTGTCATGTGTACCCGGGCACTTTTCTCCGGGTTGAGCCTGACCGTCATCGACTCGATGATGACGCTGGCAGGTAAGGCTTTGACGATATCCGGGGCGTTGAAACTGACGCCACTGACTTTGGGCAGCCTATCTTCAAGCTCGAGTGCCGCGGTGAGGGCGAAGTTGCGCCAGGTGCTGGAAATCTGCTGGTAACCAAATTGCCGTAAAGCTTCTGCCTTGAGTTTCCTTGCCTCCGTGTCAGCAGGGTCGATGCGGATGAGATAGGTCAGAAGTTCAGCCGCCCACCGGTAGTCCTTGTCGTCAAGGGCTTTTTGTGCCGCCCCAAGAACCTTATCTCGACCACTCATCAGTTCAACATAGCGCCGGGCACGCTCGACGGGGTAAATCGGGTCAAGGTAAGTTGGGTCGCCTCCAAACCAGCCCAGTTTGCCACGGTAGATATCACGAACGGAATGCTTGACCGTGCCGTAGAATTCTCCCAGCCACGGATGGGAAATCTGCGGCGGGAGCTTTGGGATAGCCTCAACTAATTCGTCCGGTGTAAACCCCTTGTTCATCAGCCGGATCGTCTGGTCGTGAACATACTGGATGGCATCGCGATACACCCTGAGGAGTTCCTCGACATTATCGGCACCCTCGACCGGTCGGCCATGGGTGGGCACCATGACTTCGGCACCAAAGGAGCGCATGACATCAATGCTCTTAAACCATATCTTGGGGTCCCTGTATTTGGTACCGCGAATGGTATAGAGATTTGGGAAACATTCGCCCTGGATAGCTTCGGCCGTATTAAGCACCTTGAGCTCGGGAAACCAGACGCAGATTTCATCTTCAGTTTCACTTGGTATATAGTGCAGATGCATTTTTATACCGGCAACCTCCACATCTATCGTCTCGCTGAAGGTTTTGTTGGGGACAATAAAGGTCGGCGTTTTAATACCCAGGAAGGGTCCGATACCGATGTTGACGAAACCCTTAAGCCCTTTTTCCAGAAAGCTTCCAGCGAAGTATGAGGTGCGGCGACCGAGAACGGGGCCGATGATGCTGGCTGTGTTGATAACATTTTCGAGTAATTTTTCGTGAGCGTAAATATCAACCTTACCGGATCTAACTTCTTCCTCAGAGGCGAAGGCTTTGGCGCCACATACATGGTCGATATGGTTGTGGGTATAGACGATTGCCTTTATTGGTTTATCGCTAATCTGGCGGAAGTCAGCCAGTACCTTTTTACCTGTTTCCAGATCTTCCATGGTGTCAATAATGATGATGCCGTCATTGCCGACAACCATTGTTGAGTTGGCAATGCCGTAGCCAACGGCATGGTAGATATTGTCTCCAATCCGGTAGATTTTTTGCGCCATTTTCTCAGTGTGGGCGGCAAGTTCTGGATGGACGGTTGCTTCGGTCACCTTTTCACCTCCGAACGTATTTTGAAATATTGATGAAGCAGAGCGGCCGTTCGACATTCAAACTATTAGTCCTGAGGCCCTCTCCTGACAAGTTCCAGTATGATGCCAGTGACGGGCTCAAAGAAGGCAAAGGCATCGCTTGGGCCATGACCGTACTGGCTTTTCCGGGCGCCCTTTTTGACCAGTTTTTCGATTTCATCGCTGATTTTCTCACCTAGGAAGAAGGCAACATGATGCAGGCCCTCTCCCTTCTGGTTTAGAAACTCCCATTGAACATTAAGACTTTCTTCGGGCTGGATGAGTTCAAATTCAACATCCCCCACTTGGGTTATCACCAATTTATGTTTGGGGTCAATCGGTACCCCCCTGAGCCACCTATCAGTAACTTGCCATTTCATCTTCTTAAAGGGGCCAAGCCCCAGGGAGGTATAGTAATCAGCAGTTTTGTCCACATCCCGAACCACCGAGCCTGCCTGATGAAGTACGGCTAAGGGGTTATCTTCAGCCCTGACCTTCGTTATCTCGAGTTTCTTTGTCCTTTGCAGCACCTCAAAAATGACACCGCCGATGGCATCTGTCTCAAAGTAGGAGTAGCCGCCGTTACCATGTCTGCCTTTCTGGATGACACTCATTCCCTGCCTCACCAGACTCTCCTCCTCCTTGTCAATGTCATTAACGAGAAAGGATAAATGATGCAGCCCCTCCCCTCTTTTCTCCAGAAATTCGGTCCAGGCAGATGGGCCACCCAGTGGCTGAATTATCTCAAATTCTACCCCGCCGACATCGCTTGCCAGTATGATGGCTCCCCCCTCAATGGTTTTACCTCTATATTGCGTCTGAGTGAATCTGTGGTCATAGGGTAGCCGTGTAAACGGGCCAAGACCTAGGGAGGTAAGTTGCTGAGCGGTATTCTCGGCGTCACCCACGACGGCGCATACCTGGAAAATCTTGGTGAAGGGTGAATTCTCTATCACCTTCATTTAACTCCTTTCTCAGTCCAATTAATTTACTTTCTTCAAGGCATTGTAACCTTTGCTTCGTTCGTTTTCAAGATTCTCCAAACACTTTAAAATCGTTGACAACTGATACCCCAACGCATATCATATAAGTCATAATTTTAGCCGTATGGCTGCCGATTAACATTAAAAGAAGGAGGCTTTAAATGAGATTGACCGGTGGAGAGATTATCGCTGAATACCTGATTAAAGAAGGGGTGCCCTATATTGCCGGCATCCCCGGACACGGCTGTTTAGGACTGGTTGATGCTTTTAAGGGTAGAGAGGATAAAATAAAGGTCTTACAGGTAAGACATGAACAGTCTGCGGTCCATCTTGCCGATGGTTATTACCGTTTTTCCGGTAAACCTCTGGCAGTTTTCACCTCCATTGGCCCTGGGGCAGTTAATACCGCCGTCGGTGTTGCCACCTGTTATGTAGATTCAACACCGGTATTGGTAATCAGCGGAGAAACACACACTTATATGTTTGGCACCGGGGTTCTCCAGGAAATAGAGAGGACTCACGATGCCAATTTTCCCAAGGTACTTGAGCCAATAGTTAAGAGATGGTGGCAGGCAACCAGGGTTGACCAATTACCCGGAATCTTGGATAGAGCCTTTAGCCAGATGCTTTCCGGGAGAAGGGGTCCGGTTCTCATTAGTTTACCGATGGATATTCAGGCGGAATCGGCTGAGGTCGAATTGGGAAAGGCGAAGGGAAGAGCCGAAAGCGTAAGTTTCGGCAATCCGGCTGATATCGAGAAAGCGGCAAATCTCCTGCTTGGGGCGAAAAGGCCGGTAATTATGGCTGGTGGCGGCGTTATCACCTCGGGAGCCTCTCCGGAATTAAAGGAACTGGCCGAATTCCTCCAGTCGGCGGTTATCACCACCATGATGGGTAAAGGTTCTTTCCCGGAAGACCATTCCCTCTATGGCTGGCATGCCGGTGCCGTGGGCACCAGGTGTGGCAATAAACTCGCATCTTCAGCCGACGTGATACTGGCTGTAGGCTGCAGGTTCGCTGATTTAACCACTTCTTCCTATAAACCAGGGGCCAGTTTCTCAATACCCCCATCTAAACTGATTCAAGTTGATATTGACTCCGGAGAAATTGGTAAAAACTATCCGGTTGAGCTTGGTATCGTCGGCGACGCCAAAGCGGTATTAAAGCAAATAATAGAAGGGTTAAAAGATTCAAGCAAACCTCTAAAGAGGGAAGATTATGTTGCCGAGATTGGCCGTCTTAAAGAGGCATGGTTTGAGGAGATGAAAGAGTCGTGGCAGTCAAGGCGTGAACCTGTTACTACGGGCAGATTTTTGAAGGAACTGCGAGATTTCCTTCCCCGAGACGCGGTAGTAGTAACCTCCTCCGGTCATTCTCAAATGCAAATATTCCAGGAAGTTCCTTTCTATGAGCCAAGGACGTTAATAACCTCTGGCGGGTTCTCAACGATGGGATTTACCGTACCGGCGGCGCTGGGCGTGAAACTTGCCGCTGGAGGAAGGCAGGTTATCGGTGTTCTGGGTGAGGGCGACTTCCTGATGACCATTCAGGAACTGGCGACGGCTGTTCAATATAATATACCGGTAGTATATGCGGTATTAAATAATATGGCTTGGCTGTCGATAAGAGACATTCAATTTGATACCTATGGTAAAGATAGGGGGTTGGTAACGGAGTTCGTTAATAAAGATGGAGAGCTTTATTCCCCTGATTTCACCGCCATTGCCCAGGCGTTTGGTGCTTACGGCGAGAAAATTCAAAAGGCTGAAGAGGTTAAACCGGCCCTGGAGCGTGCTTTTGCCTCAGGCAAACCAGCGATAGTAGAAATCTTGACCAATAGAGAGCACCCCTATTCCGAAGGCAAATTTACCGGGTACTGGGATGTTCCGGTTCCGGCTTACCTGAAAAAATAAGCCATAAATTACAGGGTTCAGCCCAGCAATTCCGTAATATGCATCACCTTGACCGACAGTTTATTGCGGATGATGCCATCAATTAATTGCATCTCACAGCCGGGGCAGCTGGTAACCACGATGTCAGCCCCGGTTGCCTTGATTGATTCTATCTTCCTGTCAGCAATCTTCTTTGACAGCTCGTAATAATAGATACTGAAAGTCCCGGCCATGCCGCAACAGCTATCCGCCTGAGGCATTTCGATGTATTCCACATCCGGGATGGATTTGATAATCTGTCGCGGCTGGTTCTTCACTCCTAAATGGCGGTTGAGATGACAGGGGTCATGCCAGGTAACCTTCTTGCCTCTTACCTCAGGGGCTGCTCTGTAGGCTGAAGCTGGCAGTTTTAAGACGTCAACCAGAAACTCAGAGACATCCTTTACCTTGTCCCCGAATGCCTTGTAGGCCTCTTTTCGCTCAGGTGTATCGGCCAGGAACCTCGCGTAGTCCTTTAAAGATGAGGCGCAGGTAGCGCAGTCCGTTATTACATAATCTATATTCTCAAAGGCTTTTACGTTGCTGTCAGCGAACCTTCTCCCAGTCTCGAAATCCCCGGCCCCAAGAAATACTGCGGCTCCACAACATCCCTGTTTTCTGGGCACCACCACTTCTACCCCGTTCCTGGTAAGGAAATTGATTACATGTTTGCCCATCTCAGCAAAAACAAAGTCGGTCATACAGCCGCTAAAGTAGCCTGCCCTTAATTTGGTGGTGACACCGGTGGGAGGCTTGTTTACCTCCGGAACCATTTGTCGCAGGAACTTCGGCGCAATTTGGGGTATGTTTCTGCCTTTACCTAAAACCGATAGAAAAAGGGGTAAATGCCTGATTGTTCCCTGGCTCTTGGGCAGAAAAATACCCTGAACCCAGGCGGCAAGTCGCACCACATTGCCGAAAAGTCTGCGATGCGGTAACAGCCAGCGGTAAATAATGTTAGAGGGGAAACTCAAGCCTCTGGCTTTGACTGTATCTGCTCTGGCAGCCACGATGACGTCTGAGACATGGATTTTAACCGGGCAATTTAAGGCGCAGGCCATGCACAGAGTGCATTTGCTCAGTCGGTCGGCAAACCCTTGGCTATATTCAAGGTCACCGGCCAAGAGGCTCTTTATCATCATATTCTTGCCCCGAGCCACGGCTGTCTCTAGCCGCTCCTCTTTATACACCGGGCACCAGAAGGTGCAGAAGCCACATCTGGTGCACTGCTCTAGGTCAGGCTCAAACTTCTTAATCTCTTCAAATTCCACTTTGGTCTTCACTGGCATATTCTGCTAGGCCATCCTCCTCCCATATTTTGCCGGGATTAAGAATATTGTTCGGGTCCAGAATTTTCTTTATCCCCTTCATTATTTCGATTACCACCGGGTCTAGGGCATGTTTAAGAAAGTGCTTCTTCTCCAAACCAATACCGTGTTCTCCAGAGATGACGCCGTCCAGAGCTAGTGCTGCATAAAATATTTCATCCATTGCCTTGTTAGCTCTGGCAAAATTCTCCTTATCGTTTATGTCGGTCAATATATTTGGATGGAGATTACCATCTCCGATGTGGCCGACGATTGGGATAGTCAAATTATATTTTTCGGCTATGTCCTCTATTTTCTGAATTAAATTAACCAGCTTGTCCCTGGGTACAGTTATATCTTCAACCATAACTGAGGAGGCGACACTAAAGTATGCAGCCTGGGCGGCTTTCCTTGAGTTCCAGTATTTGTCCGCTTCAGTGGCATCTTTAGCCACCCTGACTTCCCTGGCACCGTTCTTCTTCAGAATGCTGGCGATTTGCCGGGTATCTGCTTCTACAGTTACCGGAGAGCCGTCAGTTTGCACGAGCAGCAGAGCCTTAGCGTCGGTGGGTAGCCCCATCGGCATTGTCTCTTCAATCCTTCGAATTAGAAAATTGTCGACAAACTCAAGCTTGGCCGGTATCACCCCACTTGAGAAAATCTTAGCTATTGCCGCACCAGCCACGGTCATGTCGTCGAAAATAACGGCAATAGTTCTGCTTGCGGGCGGCATTGGCAACAACCTGAGTGTTATCTCGGTAATAACTCCCAGTGTTCCTTCGGAACCAGCAAAGAGTGTTACTAGCTCATATCCCGTCCGGTTCTTCAGTGTCCTGCCGCCAACCTCGACAACGTGGCCGCTAGCTAAAACCACCTTCAGCCCTAGAATATATTGCTTGGTTACGCCGTACTTAACGCAGTAGGGGCCGCCGGCATTCTCAGCGACAGTACCCCCCAAGGTGCAACCCAGGAAACTTTGGGGGTCGGGTGGGTAGAATAAGCCCTCTTTGTCAAGGGCGACATTAAATTCCTGAAGAACCAGGCCCGCTTCGACGGTAGCCGTTAGGTTGCCCTTGTTTATCTCCAGGAGCCTGTTCATTCTGGTAGTACAGAGCACAATCCCACCCTTGATAGGCACCGGGCCACCACTAAGACTGGTGCCGGCTCCCCTGGGTGTAACTGGAATCCGTTTTTCATTTGCCAGCTTTAGAACCTCCGACACTTGCTCGGTAGTGGTCGGCAGCACTACTACCTCGGGCATGTGAGTCCAGATCGAGGTAGCATCATAGGAATAGGCATTGAGGTCCTCTTTAGCAGTCAGCACACCCTCGCCACCGATAATTCTCTTCAGTCGAGAGATAATCTTGTTTTCAAGCATATTGATTCCCTTTCCTAAAGTCCTTGCCTCCCGGGGTTGATTTGGCTGAGCAGCTCAAACAATGGTAAATTTTAGGTGGGGCTGGTTGGTAACATCCATCCAATCATTTTACTGCTATAAGTACCTTTTACTCAAGTGCTACCCGTCCGGGCAAAGAAGCCTAACTTACTTGATGCATGAGTTAAACCAGGTATGATGGAAATAAATTGCATTAAAAGACGGGTTGAATAGTTAAAATAGCCCAGCCTTCTGGGGGGGCAGGAATCTGGCAGCTCTTTAAGCCAGTCCCCCCTCTTTCTCCAGAACCTTGATTACATCCTCCATGCCCAGTTCTTCCAGGCTCTCTCGTCGCTGAAGTGAGGTGGCTTTATCCCAGCCGTGATATTCATAGTACTCATCCTTGAGTTTTTCAATATAATCGTCGGCTTTCCAGCCCTTGCTAACCCCTTCCGGTTGCAGCTCTTTGGACCATCGCTCACACAGCATATCGTCCTTTCTACGCAAGCCGAGCCTGGAGTTAAAGGCTTTCACCAGATTAACCAGCCGCTTCCCTCCAATATACAGCTCTTGAGGCGTGGTCTCGATTCCGGTTACTGCCTTCAAGGCTCTGGTGAGCATTTCAGTGGGGATTGCCGATGGGTCCCAGCGGCGTCCTCCAACCAGAAACCAGCAGATTCCAAGGGAATTGGCTAGCGGAGAGAGGTTTTCAGCCAGGGCGTGAGCGGCGCCTTTCAAGGTGAGCTTTAGGGTTTCTGCTGCCTCGAGTTCATTCAGAAAGAGCCGGGCGGTGCTGGGGCTAACGCCCAGACCCTTGGTGTGATGAGCCCCGATGGGGCATACTGCCAGGGCTATTGCCATTGCGGGCCAACCCCTGACTGTCTGTTCGTGGGTCGCTCCTCCCTTGCCATAGACGGCGTACTTTAATACCGGGACTCCCTTTAACTGCTCGATTTTCACCGCCGTCTGATAAACATTGCCTTTGAGTATCTCCCCCAGTATATTCTTTTTTAAAGCTACAGCGTCAATCAACCTGTCTACGGTCTCCCAGTTTCCCCAGTCGAGAGAAAGTGGCTCCCCCATCCACTCGTTGGTATCCTGTGCAGTGATGATGCCTCTCTCCCACAACTCCATCAGGAGGGCAATGCCCATACCGATCTCAAAGGTGTCCATACCGTATTGGGTACATTTTCCAGTCAGGTGTACTACTGCCGGCAAGTCCTCGATGCTGCAGCCACCGGCAAAGGTAGCCCAATTGCCATACTCCGGCCTGACTCCATATTCACCAGCATATTTGGCGGCAGCCTCACTTTCGTCACCCTTAATTAGACACCAGTTGCCGCAGGCTGAAGCGCAGCCGGCTGAGCAGGGTATAAAGTTACGGACTTGTAGATTTTGAACGTACCACTGTTCGTCTAGTCTGGCTACCACTTCATCAGAGACAAGGTTGCCCTGGGCATTTCGGTAGGAGACATAACCCATATCGTGCATCGACCTTACCAGCGCCAGTGTGCCATATTTTTTCCACTTCTCTCTCATCTTGGGGTCTTGATATAATCCGTCCATTACCTCTTTGATTGAACGAAGAAAGCCCGTAGGGTCGCTAACCTCGATACCTTTTGTTCCGAGGGCAGCTATGGCTTTTAGGTTTTTTGACCCAAGCACACAACCGCCGCCGCATCTCCCAGCAACTCGTTCTCTACTTGCGATTATCGAGGCGTAATTGACCAGATTTTCGCCGGCTTGACCGATGCCGGCTGTTTCTACCTCGTCATTTCCCAGCTCTTCCTTGAGCATGTCGTCGGTTTCCCTGACAGTCTTGCCCCAGAGATGGCTGGCATCCCTTATCTCCACGATGTCATCGTTAATCCACAAATAGACTGGACGTTTTGCCCTGCCGGTAATGACTATATGGTCGTAGCCGGCCCAGCGCAGATGAGAGCCGAAGAGACCACCACTGGAGGTATCCCCATAGATGCTGGTCGCCGGGGACTTAAAGGTCCATTTCGTCTTGCTGCCCAGACCTAATCCGGTCGCCCCTAACGGCCCCATGCCAACTACGAGGATGTTATCAGGGCTCAGCGGGTCTATTTTCGGGTCTACCTTGAGGAAATGCTCCCATAATAACCGGGCATTAATACCTTCGCCACCCAGATACTTTTGGCATAACTCAGAAGACATAGGTTCCCTTGATATCTTCTCACTTGTAAGGTCAACCCTGAGAATCACTCCGCGCCCATACATCTTTGCTACCTCCCAAAATTTAAAATCCCCTGCGTAAGCCTTCTAGGTTTCTTGCTTCTTCTTTCGGGATAAGGCTCCATAAGAACAGTACTTCACACAGAGGCCACACTGGTTGCAGTCATCAGTGAAGGATACCGCGGTCATATATCCGGCACCCTGTTTAGCTGGCTTTCCAATTCTTATCATGGACATCGCCGGACTTAGAGTCTGGTAAAACCTTAGGGAACAGACCAGTTGACAGGTAAGACACCCCCGGCATTCTGCCGGGTCGGCAATAATCTGCCACTTACTTTGCCCTCTACTGCTCATCTCTAATCTCCTATTCTAACCCAATAAAGCCTTCAATCACCAGTAATATGCGTCGTCGGTAATTTTAGCACTAATTACTAATGGACACTTTAAGTAGGCGACTTATTCTTGTCAAGGCTCCCGGCTTTTCTCTACTGGTTCTTTGGCAATTAAGAAGGCTTGAACTTGGTCTCCCGGAACAGACGCTTGAGGGTGGGTTGAAGCCTGGAACTTGCCTGCGGTATCATTGAATACAATGAGAAAGGCTTAATATTGGGCATGCAATCGATTGTGAGGTGAGGGTATGAGAAAGCCAGAATCGGGACTGCTAAAAGAAGAAGAACTGTTTCTTTTTCTCGATTACTACGAATTAACCTCCGGGAAATGTAATTTCGATTTCAACATGAATCAGATAATAACGGAAAACTTCTTCTTCCGCGAAATTCCGGCGTACCTCGGTTCCTATGTGCTTGTGGCTGGTCTCGAGCAGTTTGTCAGTTATGTGGAGATATTGAACCAGGGCTTAAATAAAGAGTATCGTGGCTGGCTGAGGCAAACCTCAGGTAATGACTTTGAGGACGAGGCTTTCTTGGACTACCTGGAAAACTTCAGGTTCAGGGGTGATGTTTATGCAGTCCCGGAAGGAACGCCGGTCTTTCCCAACGAGCCGATAATCAACGTAACCGGGCCATCGATAGATGTCCAGCTGTTTGAAACCTATTTGCTTAATATTGTGAATTTCCAAAGCCTGGTAGCCACTAAAACCTCAAGGATAGCCAGGGCGGCTAAAGGGCGTGAGGTGGTTTTTTCGCCAGAGGACTTGGACAGGAGCGTTATTGATTTCGGAGCCAGACGTGCCCAGGGCAGGGATGCCGCCGTCCTTGGTGCTAGAGCCGCCTGTATAGGTGGAGCCTCTGGAACTTCTTTAGTCGTCGCCGGCATGAAATGGGGAATACCCTATGTCGGAACCATGCCTCATAAGTTCGTTCAAGAGAGATATAGAGGCCAGGGAACCTTTGGAAAGTCAGAACTCCTGGCATTCAGACAGTACGCCCAAAGCTTCCCTCATAATATAGTCGCCCTGGCTGATACCTATGAAACCTTAGAAGGCGTGAAGAACTCGGCCATTGTGGGGCGTGAATTAAAAGAGCAGGGTTATGAACTAAGGGGAGTCAGGCTGGACAGCGGCAACCCTGTGGAACTGAGCAAGAAGGCAAAGAAAATACTGGGCGCTGAGTTTGACAGGGCTGTTATTTTCGTCAGCGATAATCTGGATGAGTATCAAATAGATACCATGCTTTCCCAGGGGGCCCAGGTTGCCGGCTTTGGCGTCGGGACAAGACTTATTACCGGCGCCAATTACAATTCGCTCACCCGGGAAGGAGGAGTTTCTGTGCTCAACGGCATTTACAAGTTCGCCGAGAACACCGATGAGGCAGGCAAGGCTATTCCCTCGATGAAGTTCACCAGCAGCAAGGGAAAGACAACATTGCCGGGAAGAAAGCAAACCTGGCGCCGTTTCAAGGAAGGGGAATATCTGGAAGATATCATAACGCTCTGGGACGAGAGGATAGATGATGCTCAACCCCTGATGGTTCCGGTAATACTCAAGGGAGAATTCGTTTACGATTTTCCGGAAACAGTGCTCATCAGGAAGCATGCCACAGAGCAGCTGGCTAAGCTTCCAGAAGAATATAAGCAACTAGCCGGTAGCCCGGTTTATCCGGTGAAGATTAGCCAGGCACTGGCTAAACTCAGAGACGAACTCTTTGAGCAATATCGTGCCGAGTATCTGGAGTAAGGTAACAGGGGGGAGATGATGACTAACGCGGTTCTAGTTATAGATATGCTCAGGGGTTTTCTTGAGGAAGGTCAGGCGCTCTATTGTGGTGATAAAGCCCGCCGCATTATCCCCAGTGTGGCCGGGCTTTTGGAACGGGAAATAGAGAAGGGTTCAGGCATTTTCTTTATCTGTGACCGTCATGCCCCCGATGACCTTGAGTTCAGGATGTTTCCGCCCCACTGCATTACGGGTACGCCTGGGGCTCAGGTCATACCTGAACTAGCCAGGTACCCGGGCGAGATAATCCCCAAGAGACGCTACAGTGCCTTTTTTGATACACCCCTAGAGAAAAAATTAAAGACTCTCAAACCACAGAAGATAATCGTCTGCGGCGTCTGCACCGACATCTGTGTTATGCACACCGTCGCCGATATCAGGAACCGAGACTATGAGGTTGAGGTGCCGGTTGACTGCGTGGCTTCTTTTGATGAAAAGGCACACAGTTTTGCTCTGGGACACATGGAGCAGGTGCTAGGGGCAAGACTGACTCGTAGACTGGATGGCAAAGGAGCGGGTCGTGCCCCGTATCAGTAAGCTGGCATTCAAAAAATATAAAAAATATTTTTGGCAGAGCCTTTCAGAGGGCCCCGGTTTTCTCTAAAGACTTCATTAAGATGGGAAAGGAGTTAATGCCAGCATTGCCAAGGTGGTAATAGCCGCTGCCATAACCGCCAGCACTCCGAAAAGAACCTTTTTCTCTCTAAATAGGACTATGGCGGAACCGAGCATGGCTACGGTGACTGAAACAATCCCGATAGATATCCCAAAGGCTATTAAACCGTCTCCAGTGGCTAAATGGTGGATGTACCAGTGCCCTACCGGCGGAGAACTCGCTGCCTCCCCCCAGATTTCGGCAGTCGATTTCCCTTGCCACACTGAAGAAATCCAATAAGACGGGGCAACGAAGTTGGCTTTGGTAACGAAAGCTATCGCAGAACCAAATATTGTAATAATTGAACCAGCTATCGTTATCCAGTAGACAATGGCGCCATAAACACGACCTTCAAATGCAGGTTTTATCTGAATTTCTATTTCCGCTAAGGCTGCCTCCCAGATTTCTTTAGTTGACAGTTCCTTTTCTTCAAGCATGGTTCTACCTTCCTAGATAACTGGTATATCTATTCCAAATAATCCTTCTGCCCCTCTGGATATCAATTTAATGCAAGACAGTAATAAGAAAGCAATCAGTAAATATCGGCAAAAACTGGCTCGGACCCGAACTAGAATATGTGCCCCTATGATTCCTCCAATAACCTGTCCCAGCATCCATGGAGCTGCAAATAGCCCAATCAGTGCACCATAGATGATGTATGGCCAAATCGCCGTGGCGTTGCCAATAGCCAGCAAAACCCCACTACACGCAGCGGAGACCTTGATTGGAGCCATCATGACGAGATTGAGAACCGGCACCGCAGCCCATCCTCCACCAAGCCCGAAGAAACCAGCGCAAACACCAACCACAAGAAACAGAAGGCCTCCGAGTAAGACCCTTGCCAGTTGGTAGTTAATCGGTTTTTGCAAATATTCCTCCCAGTAAACGCCTCTAAGTCCCAGTTTATTGCTCAACCAACCAGCATGCTTTACTTCAGGGTATTCATGAGCGGCTCCTCCCCTGATGAGAAAACAGGCAACAAAAAGAAGGACAATGCCAAGTAACAATCGGAGGATGGCATCACCTGTTGCTTCCATGGTTTCTCGCAGGTATATGGCGATGGTACTTCCAGTCGTAGCCCCTATAACAAATGGAACGGAGCAGTAAAGAATGATTTTGATGTCGGCTAGTCCCATTCTTATAAACGGTCCTGTGGAAATGAGACCACTGAACATAGCTACCACAAGGCCAGTCGCCCTTACTATAAGGGTATCGATCGAAGTGAAAGCCAGCATAATTGGTGTAAAGAGGATACCGCCTCCAACACCGGCAACAACGGCAACTACGGCTATAAAGGTACTTATTAAGAACGAACCAACTGTTATCAGCCATATAGATGATGGATTAAGAACCTCGGTTCCTTCTATTTGTGAGAATATCTTTGCAATTACGTAACAGAAAACAACTAAAACAATGAGTATGGTTAATTCCGGAATTCTGAGAAATAAACGCATCTACTCCTCACAATTTAGCGTTGCATGATCCAATATCTCTTTCAGGTAAAAGATATCCCCGCTATTTGGAAGAGAGTTGATCGCAAAGGCATGACGGCCTCGATGAGAGTGCCGACGCTCCACATCAAAGGATATCGTATCCATTAAATTGCCTTCTATCAGAGTGCTATTCTACTGCCTTTGTCACTAATACCGGCAATCCAGACTTTTTTAACATTAAATCTGTTACACCATTAAATATTAGTCGTCCAATGCTACTGCGTCCACGAGTAGTAATGGCGATGAGGTCAATGTCTCCCTTGCGAGCGTAACTGGCTATGGTCTCACAGGATGCACCGCGCAGTATAAGGCACTCCACATCCAGCCCTTTTTCTCGTAGCGATTGCGCCACGTGTTCTAGATAAGCCTTTGCCTTACTCTCCTCCCCTTCAATTTCACCGGCTATTGTCTTCTCGCTAACAAAGACTGATTCTCCCACCGCGGTCAAAGCATCGGCTGATGCAACTACCCTTACCAGGATGATTTTACTGTCAAACTGTGAGGCTATTTCTGCAGCATAAGGTAAGATTTGCTCAGCAAGGTCGGAACCATCCAGGCATACGAGAATTCTTTTGACCATTTGACATGCATTTTATACACATTTATAAGAATAAAGCAACCTTTTAACAGGCTATTTTTGATAGTTATATAAGAACTTTACCAGTAAATTACAGGGTATATATTTTTTGAAACTCATCCGTGTCAATACTGACTTATTTTTCCCCGCTTTCCACCGATTTAAAACTCCCGCTCTGTCTTAAATCAAAGCTCTTTTGAGTCCTCTTTTGCTTTTCTCACGCAACCTGTAGCTTTCGCCCCTGATATTGATGGTGGTGGAGTGATGAAGTGGGCAATCCAGGATAGCTGAGGCAATGATACTGCCAGAGAGGATGCTGCCCCAATCTCCGTTTTTAGCTTCGTCTTCAAAATAATAATGGGAGAGCTGATAGCTCTCCCACTTAGTTGAGTGTTACATTTTCCTGGTCGGGGTGGCCGGATTCGAACCGGCGACCACCTGAACCCCATTCAGGTGCGCTACCAGGCTGCGCTACACCCCGATTTCGAAACTAGCTTCTAATTTAAATTGCTCTGAGCACAGATTAGCACTAGCCTTAACCTGTGTCAATATAAGGAAGATAACTGGGATGGTGCTCTTGAGTTGGAAAATTCCATATTAGCCGAGCGATACCTTAAACTGCAGTCCTAATAGACCGATAATAGACAATAAGCTCTAAATATGGTAGCATATGTTCTTGTGTCATTTGAAAGGAAAGTGAGTGTGAAGTAACTAAAGCAATGAAAAAGCTGATTCAGTCTGATTTTGATGGTACCTTAACTCAAGAGGATGTTAGTTTTCAGATACTGGACGCCTTTACTGATGGTAGCTGGCGGCAATTATTTGATGAGTATAAAGAGGGTAAGCGGTCAGTCCTTAGTTTCACCAGGGAAGCCTTTGCCGAGATTAAGGAGGACGAGGAGACTGTGCTCAAACTTGTGGAAAGCAGTGCCCGAATCAGAGATGGGGTTAGAGAGCTGGTGGATTACTGCTCTCATAACGCGTTTCACTTTGTCATCGTAAGCAACGGTCTGGATTTGTACATCAAGTTTCTGCTAAAAAGACTGGGCCTGGAAAATATCCCGGTATTTGCCGCCACAACCCGTTGCAGTCCCAACGGTATGGAGATTAGTTATATCGGGCCAGATGGCAGTGAGCTTTCAGACGGCTTCAAGGCGGCGCATATTAGCTCTTTTTTAAGCCAGGGTTACCAGGTGGCGTATATCGGTGACGGCATTTCCGATGTCCCACCGGTGGAGTTAGCCAATCGCGCGTTTGCTCGGGGTGCCCTTTTAGAGTCTTGTCAAAAATTAAATCTGTCCTGTGAGCCTTTTGATAGCCTCAGGGATGTCATTAAAGGGCTTGAGCTTTGGCGTGATAGCTAAGGTTATTCGTCTGGCAGTCCTTTTCTACAACTTCTCGCCCCGAATATTTTAGTGCCAATTCTGACAATATTGGCGCCTTCCTCAATTGCAATCCTGTAAGAATCGGTCATCCCCATGGAGAGATACTTTATCTCAGTCTTCGGCAGGTTTAGCTTTTTGATTTTCTCGAAAATATTTCTAGTTAGAGCAAAACATGGTCTTAAGTATTCGGGGTCTTCAGCGTAGGGTCCCATGGCCATCAGCCCCATTACTTTGATGTGCTGGAGCCTCGAAATATCTCTGATTAGCTTTTCAACATTCTCCGGCATCACCCCGGCTTTTTGCACTTCACGTCCGCTGTTCACCTCAACTAATACCGGCATCACTCGGCTTATTTGGGCGCATCTTCGGTCAATCTCCTCAGCTAATTTGAGGCGGTCAACAGTTTCAATCATATCAAAGAGCGCCACTGTTTTTTTAACCTTGTTGGTTTGCAAACGTCCGATAAAATGCCACTTTACTCTCCTGCCAACTAGGGAGCAGGCTCTTTCTGCCTCCTGGACATAGTTTTCGCCGATGATTTTAACCCCAGCCTTGACTGCCTCAAGCACCTCCTCTGGACGGCGTGCTTTCGCTGCCGCCACCAGCTCGACGCCCGGTGGCAATTCATCTAATAACTGCTTAACATTTTCTGCTATCATCTTTCTTATTTTAACATTCTTAAGATACCAACAATCAATAACGAATATCAGCTTTGGAGCAGGTGGATGCTGGCGCAGGAGGTAAATGTGGTGGTAAGATGATGGGGAGTAACTTTCGGATAGAGTAAACGAGTTAACGGCTAATGAAAGAAGTAGTGTTTTTAAGCACTGAAGGTGGCGCTGGCAAGGCCAGTATCGTGGTTTCGGTAGTGTCTCTAGCCCAAGATAAGGTCGTAGTTGATAGTGATGTTGATACCGCCGCTCTTCAGCCTGTGCTTGGGGCGATTGTTCAGGAAAAGCATGAGTTCTTGGGCAGGCAGTTGGCTTTGATTGACCAGACCAAATGCTTTCAGTGTGGACTCTGTCTGACTTTGTGCCAGTTTGAGGCGATTGAGGGTTTTTATGTTGACCCTAGCGCCTGTGAAGGCTGTGGTCTCTGCTTTCGTCTTTGCCCCTTCAGTGCCATCAGCCTGCGTGATAACCTTGTTGGCCATTGGTTTGTTTCTGAAAGCCGTTATGGGAAATTGGTTCATGCCAGATTAGGTGTTGCTCGTGGGAACACTGGAAAGCTGGTAACCCTGATTAGAGAAGAGGCTGGATCAATTGCTCAAGGTAGCGCTCTTACCCTTATCGTTAACAATGGGCCGCCAGGCAGTGGCCCTCCGGTTATTGCTTCTCTGGTTGGGGCAGACCTGGCAGTCATTATCGTTAAACCAGCACTCTACGCACTTGATAATCTTCAGCGAGTCCTCAGTGTTTGCCGTAGCTGTGGTGTTGAGGTACTGGTATGCATTAACAAATATGATTTATATGAAAAGGGCAGTCGGCAAATTGAGGACTATTGCCGCCACCGGGGGATTAGGACCGCTGGTCGGGTTCCCTTTGATATCGTCGTGGCTGAGGCTATGGTCAAGGGGTTACCGGTAGTCGAGTATTCTCAAAACGGGGTCGGGCAGGAGATAGAGAAGCTCTGGCAGTCGGTTTGTGAAAACCTGGCCTTGTAATATAGGCAATGAAATGATTCCGGCAAATATTAAAGCCAGTGGTGACAGTGCGGTTTTAAAGTGTTAAAAGGGTTAGCCTGGGGACAAGGGTTAAAACAGGAAAGGAGAAATCTAAGATGCCTCCAATAGTATCAATCGTTGGCCGCTCAAAATCGGGTAAGACAACTTTAATTGAAAGATTAGTCGCTGAGTTGAGGCTAAGGGGCTATCATGTGGCTACTGTTAAGCACACTCGTGAGGGTATAGTCTTTGACGAGCCAGGTAAGGATAGCTGGCGTCACATTGAGGCTGGCAGTGAGGCTACTCTCGTCAGCTCTCCAGATAGACTGATACTAATAAAACCTCTGGCTAAAGAGCTTAGCCTTGATGAGATTGCCTATCTCTTGGCTGAAGACTATGACATTATCCTCACCGAGGGTTTTAAGCAGGATAAGGCACTCAAGATTGAAGTCCATCGCCGGGAAAATGGCTCTCCTCTGGAAAAAATTAAGAAGCTAATCGCTATTGCTACCGATGAACACCTTGAAACTGAAATTAGACAGTTTTCGCTTGAAGATGTTACTGGCATCGCCGACCTTCTTGAGGACGGGTTTATTAAACCGCAGCGAGAAAGGGTTACGCTTTATGTTAATGGTGCCCGTATCGTTTTGAGCTCCTTCCCCAAGGAGTTTATCAGCCGCGTTCTTCTTGGTATGGTTTCTTCTCTAAAGGGGATAGGCAGGGTTAAGAGTCTGACCGTTTTCTTGAGGAGAGAATCCGAGCAGGACAGGTTTTAAGGATTAATCCAGCCCTGAGTTCGGGTTTGAAAAGATTGTCTTTTTGCGTTATAAATATAGGGGATTAAGTTTTCAAAGAAAGTTATTCAAGCCCGATTTTTATTTGGAGGGATAGTTAACTTTGGCGAGGAAAATTGTTAAACCGAAGCGTGAGTTTAGCCGCCAGCAACTTTCAAGCTGGCAAAAGGACAAAAGACGGCAGCGCATTATCTTTGGTATCGGCCTTTTTATAATTGTCGCCGTGCTGGCTACGGTAATTAGCGCCTGGTTTATTTATCGCTACAAACCATTCCATGAAACTGTAATCAGGGTAAATGATACCAAGTTTGATACGGGTTATCTCATCAAGACACTTGAATACTTTGGTGAGGGTCAATCTGTCGGTGCTCTCTTGAGTCAGGTTGACGAAGCAGTGCAAATTATTGAGCGAAATGAGATAATGAGGCAGGCGGCGGAGGAACTGGATTTTATCATTAGTAACCGTGAGGTTGACCAAGAGCTTAAGAGTAAAGACCCGTCTTTGAGTAAGGATTATCGGGATATTATTCGGGCGGAAATACTGGCCGAGAGACTGGCTAGTGAGTATTTTGACCAGCAGGTGCCGTCGGTAGTACCACAGATACATCTCTTGGCAATGCTCCTTGAGAGTGAAAACCAGGCTGCGGAGGTTAGAGCCAGGATTGTCGAGGGTGGAGGGGGCTTAACTGAGCTGGCTACTGAGCTTTCATTGGAAATTTATTCCCAACTTAAGGGTGGTAACCTTGGTTGGCAGTCAAAAGGTGCTCTGGAGATACGACTTGGTACCCCGGTGCCCGGCGATTATGCCTTTAGTGCTGAGGTTGGGGCGTTAAGCCAGCCTATCGCTGATGATGAGGTGGTTAAAGGAATTGGCTATTGGCTAATTAGATTGAAGGACAGGGTGGAGAACCCAGCCAGTGTCTATATTAATGTAATATTACTTGGCAGCGAGGAGGATGCGGTGACGGTAAGGCAAAGACTGGAGGCTGGTGAAGACTTTAATGCTCTGGCCAAGGAACTTTCCCTGGCGGTTGGGGCTGAGGAGGATGAAGGTGATATCGGATGGATAACACCGGGGGCGGTTACTCCGACTTTTGACGGGTATATTTTTGACCCCGAGGTCGAGCTTGATATTGTGAGCGAAGTCATTAAAGATGAGGATGGTATCACTAAAGGTGGTTTTTGGTTGCTTGAAGTGGCAGATAGGGATGATAGCAGGCAAATCGAGGAAAGCGACCGTGAGTTATTTAGGGCTAAGCTTTTAGACGAATGGGTGAACTTGCTATTTGATGACCCTGAAAATGAGATTGACCATGGTTATTTGACTGAAGAAAAGAAAGTCTGGGTGGTAAGGGAAGCGGTTAAAGCCTGGCAATAAATTAAAGGTGTGGAAGTAATGAAGGAAAAAAGCGTTGGCATCGGTCTGATGGGGCTGGGTGTGGTTGCCGGGCAGGTAGCCAAGGTTTTGACTGAGAAAAGAGAAATCCTGTCCGAGCAGGTGGGCTGTCCCATAATCTTGCGTAAAATAAAGGTGTTGCCTCAGGATTTAGAGAGGCCTCAGGCAAAAAGGATGGACCCTCGGCTTTTTACCACTGAGGAAGATGAGTTTTTCTCGACGCCGGGGATAGATATCGTCATTGAGGCAATTGGTGGTGAAAGGCCAGCGCTTGAGTATTTGAAGCGGGCAATTTCCGGCGGCAGGCATGTGGTTACCTCAAATAAGGAGGTTATTGCCAAGCACGGGGCGGAGCTGCTCTCTTTGGCGCAAAAACATAGGGTGGGTCTCCGTTATGAAGCCTCGGTTGGTGGCGGCATTCCACTTGTGGCACCCTTTCAACATAGCCTGGTTGCCAATCGGATCAACGGTATTTATGCCATTATCAATGGCACCACTAATTATATTCTTACCCGAATGGCTCGGGAGGGAATAGACTTTGCCTCAGCGCTTAAAAAAGCTCAGGAGTTAGGTTATGCTGAAGCCAACCCCGAAAATGATGTCGAGGGGATTGACGCTACCTATAAGCTGGCAATTTTAACCTCTCTTGCCTTTAGCTGTCAGGTAAAACCAGATGACATTCATCACGAGGGAATTTCAAGGCTTGGTAATCGTGATTTTCGCTATGCTCAGGAACTTGGCTTTGCCATTAAACTTCTGGCCATTGCCAAGCAGGACGATAAATCAATTGAAGTGCGGGTTCACCCTGTTTTTATTCCTGAGGACTCACTACTGGCCAAGGTCGAGGGTGTCTATAATGCCGTTCTCGTTGAGGGTGACCTGGTCGGTAAGGTACTTTTCTTCGGTGAGGGTGCCGGTGCTCTGCCCACCAGCAGTTCGGTTATTGCTGATACGGTTGAAGCTGCTCAGGATGTTGCCCTTGGCGTTGATAGCAGGGTGCGATGGAAACTTACACCTGGGAAGACTATCAAACCGATGTCCGAAATTGAGACACGCTATTATCTCAGAATGGCGGTGGCTGACCAGGCCGGGGTTTTAGCTCAGATTTCCAAGGTTATAGGTGACAACGGGATCAGCATTTCCTCAGCCATCCAGAAGGAAACTGATAGCGTTGCTCAAACTGCCGAGCTTGTGATTATGACCCATCCTGCTCGGGAGAAGGCGATGCAAAGGGCGCTTGGAGCGCTTACCCACCTCTCGGTGGTGAAAGAAATCAGTAATTTTGTTCGGGTTGAAGCTTAACTTAAATGAAACCAGGGGTATTTTTTAGATATAAGGATTTTCTTCCGCTTACCCCCAGGACACCTTTGTTCTCCATAGGGGAAGGGGAGACACCGCTTGTTAGATGCGATGAATTAGCCGGGCTTGTTGGTTGTGGCGAGCTGTATTTTAAGCTCGAAGGGTGCAATCCCACCGGTTCATTTAAAGATAGGGGGATGGTAGTGGCGGTAGCCAAAGCACTTGAGGCTGATTCTAAAGTAATCATTTGTGCCTCAACCGGCAACACCAGCGCTTCAGCGGCGGCTTTTGCTGCCTACACTGGACTTAGTGCCATTATCATTATCCCCAAAGGTAAAATTGCCAGGGGCAAACTGGCTCAAGCTGTAATTTACGGGGCTAGGATAATCGCCATTGATGGCAATTTTGACCAGGCGTTAAAGTTAGTACGTGCTTTAGCAGAGAAGCATCCGGTAACGCTGGTAAACTCAATTAACCCCCACCGTATTGAGGGCCAAAAGACGGCTGCCTTTGAAATTGTTGATACCCTGGGTGATGCCCCCGACTATCTTTTCATTCCGGTTGGAAACGCTGGCAATATTACCGCCTACTGGCAGGGCTTTGTTGAATACCATAAAGCGGGTAGGGCGAAACAAAAGCCAAGGATGATGGGTTTTCAAGCTGAGGGAGCGGCTCCAATCGTGCATGGTTATGTTATTGAAGAGCCGAAAACAGTAGCTTCAGCGATAAGAATCGGTAATCCAGCCAGCTGGCAGAAAGCAGTTCAGGCTCGTGATGAGTCCGGGGGGGTGATTGAGATGGTCAGTGATGAAGAGATTCTGGCGGCACATAAGCTTCTGGCAAGTAAGGCCGGTATCTTTGGCGAGCCGGCTTCAGCTGCTTCATTAGCCGGACTGGTTAAACTTTCCCGGGGTGGCGTAAACTTTTACGGGAAAAGGCTGGTTTGTGTTGTTACCGGCACCGGGCTTAAGGATACTGATGTTGCCCTGGAGGGTGCTGAATCCTTTGTTGAAGTTGCGGCTGATTTACAAGCGGTGGAGCAGGCTTTAGGCTGGGGGTAGCTTATATTTACAGGTTAAGGGGGTAATCGTGTTTGACGAAGTGACGATTGTATCGGCGGTAACTGATATCATCAAGGCGATTGGTGAAAACCCCAATCGCGAGGGGCTGGTCGATACCCCGCGGCGGGTAGCTGAAATGTACGCCGAGCTTTTTGCCGGACTGGGTAAAGACCCGAGAGAGGAACTGAAGGTCGGCTTTGAGGAAGGGCATCGGGAGATGGTGATTGTTCGGGACATCCCATTCTACTCCATGTGTGAGCATCACCTGTTGCCGTTTTACGGTACGGTTCACATCGGTTATCTGCCCGGGGCTGATGGACGGGTTATCGGTGCCAGCAAGTTAGCCAGAGTGGTGGAGATTGTCTCGAGGCGTCCCCAGATTCAGGAGAGGATGACTACTCAGATTGTTGATGCCATTCTTGATGGCATCAAACCGGATGGGGTCGGGGTACTGGTTCAGGCGGAGCATATGTGCATGATTATGCGCGGCATCAAAAAGCCAGGCAGCACTATTGTAACCTCAGCCCTGAGGGACAGCTTCCGCAATCGACCCGAAACCAGAGCTGAATTTTTCGCACTTCTGCAGGGCAAATAGAGGTTTTATAAATTAAGAGAAAGATCAAGGACAACCGGGAAATCATCTTTGACCTTTAAATTTTAGGCTTGATGCTAGCTGGTTACTTAATCTGAGGAAGGGATTGGTCTTGGTTCCTTGACTTCCATCTCTTTATCGCAGCAGGTGAAGGTGCCATCACCGGCTTTGGTACATAATACCTCAGTGCCACAGACGGTACACTGATACCTTTTACCCAATTGATTTGACACTTGAAATTATTGCCTCCTGGTCCTATTTTTTTAGCTCTACAGGTTGTCTGCAACACTTGAGGGTACCTTTGCCCCCCCTGGTAACAACAAATTCGGAACCACACTTGGTACAGATATATCGCTTGCCGATTTGGTTTGCCATCCTTACCGCCTTTCCGTCTTTATTATAAGTACCCTCCGATTTGCTGTCAAAGCTACAACCGCAGTTGCTTTCAGTTGAATTCATCCCAGAGGATATCATTCAGGTTAAATATCGGGCCGTCCTGGCATACCTTTTTAAGACCAGCCCTGGTTTTTATGGTGCAGGCGTAGCAGATGCCTCGTCCACAACCCATTCGGGCTTCCAGTGAGATCTGAACTGACTTTCCTCCAAGCCCAAGTTCCTGTTTTCTTTGTGCCATATTACGATACATCGGGACTGGTCCGCAGGCAAAAATCTGGTCTGCCCAGGGAATAAAATCGGGTAACAAGTCAGTTATCATACCCTTATGTCCAACTGTGCCGTCCTCAGTAGCTGCAACCATTTCTATTTCAGAAGTTACTGGATACCGCTTATCGTCCGCAGTCCCATAGAGCAAAATTACATCATACTTTTGTTTTGAGTATTCCTGAGCCAAGAAATATAAAGGTGCAATACCCATACCACCAGCTACCAGTAACAGGTTCTTGGAGTCTGCTTCCACAGAAAAGCCGTTTCCCAGTGGCCCAAGAATATCAACCTTATTATCAGCCTCACATTCGGAAAGCCACTTTGTACCACTCCCTACCACAGCGTAGAATAAGGCAATTCTATTATCATCTGACTGATGGATGCTCAGAGGACGGCGAAGCAGGGTATTTTCCCCACAACGTACCATAATAAATTGCCCTGGTTTTAATACCGAAGCTATGTCTGGGCAGTTCAACCACATTAGCCAGCCGCCGAATATATTCCGATGGCCAGGTACTACAAACTCGCCCCAAAGTTTCTCATTGGCAATGACCTCAGCCGAAACTTGTCTCATGCCGATTCCTTATTTCGGTATTCAGGTAATGGTCTGACATTATAAATCTGACTGCCGTTTAAGAGCGCATCCAGTACGGCGCGGGCCGTATCGAGTGAAGTAAAACAGGGGATTCGTTTTTCAGCCGCAGCTCGCCTAATCTGAAAACCGTCCCTCAGTGGCACTCGTCCGCCGGTAATAGTGTTGACCACACCGTTTACGGTGCCGTCGTTAATAATATCAATAATATTGGGGTGACCCTCGCTTAATTTCTTGCTTATTGTTTTTACCGGCAGCCCAACGGCAGCAATCATAGCGGCGGTGCCTTCGGTAGCGTATAGCTTATAGCCAAGGGAGTGGAATTTTCTGATTTGTGGCAGGGCTTCAGCCTTGTCCCGGTCGGCAATACTGAAGAGAATGGTTCCTCTGGGGGCTAACATCAGGCCGGCGGCTAAAAGTGTCTTGGCCAGGGCGGCTTCAAAGGTATAGTCAATCCCCATTACCTCACCGGTGGACTTCATCTCCGGACCAAGATAGGTATCAACACCCACCAGCTTTGACATGGAAAAGACCGGGGCTTTAATAGCTACCAGCTTTTGCCGTTTCCAGAGTCCGGTCCTGTAGCCCTGCTCCTTAAGGCTTTTGCCGAGCATTACCTTGGTGGCGATGTCTACCATTGGGACGCCCGTAACCTTGGAGAGAAATGGTACGGTGCGGCTGGCTCGGGGGTTGACCTCAAGCACATAAATTGATGAGGTACCCCCGGAAGCTGGTGGCATAATCACCATCTGCACATTCATCAGGCCTTTAATCTCTAGCCCCAGTCCTATTTTGATGGTGTAGTCGCAGATGGTCTTGATTTCTGCCTCGGTCAGATTTACGCCGGGGTAAACCGCCATTGAATCTCCGCTATGTACCCCAGCCCGCTCGATATGTTCCATTATTCCGGGAATTAAAATGCGTTCTCCGTCGCTGATGGCATCAACCTCGACCTCTTTTCCTTCCAGATACTTATCAATCAGGACGGGGTGTCCCGTATCGAGTTCTATTGCCTGGCTCATGTAGCGAACCAGCTCATTGGCACTGTGGACGATTTCCATCGCCCGGCCGCCGAGGACATAACTCGGGCGGATCAGTACCGGGTAACCGATGGCCTGGGCTACATTGAGTGCCTCATCAATTGAGGTCACCCCGGCTCCCGGCGGCTGGGAAATGCCCAATTCGCTTAAGAAGTTCTCAAAGCGGCTTCTATCCTCAGCCAGGTCAATGGCTTCGGCGCTGGAACCGAGGATGGGCATGCCGCTGCGAGCAAGAGGTTCGGCTAGATTGATCGCTGTCTGACCACCAAACTGAACTATGGAGGGTGGCGGATCGCCTGAGGCTTGCCCGCTTTCATTTTCTAAAATATCCCTCAGGCTTTCCTCATCCAGGGCTTCAAAGTAGAGACGGCTTGAGGTGTCAAAATCGGTTGATACTGTTTCCGGATTGGAGTTGACCATAATACTCTGGTAACCAGCCTTCTCCAGCGCCCAGGCGGAGTGAACACTGCAGTAATCAAACTCAATCCCCTGCCCAATTCGGATCGGCCCACTGCCGATGACTATCGCCTTGGCTCCATCGGTGGGATGAGCCTCGTTTTCCTCCTCATAGGTGCTGTAGAAGTAGGGGGTAGCGGCATCAAATTCGGCGGCACAGGTATCAACCATCTTGTAGACCGGGCGGATATTCCATTGGTGGCGCAGCTCTCTTACCTGTTCGGGGAGCCTGTCAGCCAGGGTGGCAATTTGCTCATCGGAGAAACCAAGCCGTTTGGTTCGTTTTAGCAGTTCTGGGGTCAGTGGCTGGGAAAGCAGTTCCTTCTCCATATCAACGATATTCTGCAATTTGGTGATAAACCAGCGGTCAATCTTGGTGCGGTCAACTATCTCTTCAACAGTTATGCCGCGTCTTAAGAGGGCCATTATTGCCCAGAGTCTGAGGTCGCTCGGTTCTAAGGGGTAGGCATTTATATCACCGGCGGGTTGCCACTCCCGGTCTTCCCAGAGTAGCGACCTCTTGTCAAACTCAAGCGAGCGAATCGCCTTCTGCAGTGCCGCTTCAAAGGTTCTATCAATCGCCATAACCTCGCCGGTAGCTTTCATCTGGGTACCGATAATTCGGTCGCCAGAGGCGAACTTATCAAAAGGCCAGCGAGGAATTTTGACCACCAGGTAGTCAAGTGCTGGCTCAAAACAGGCCATGGTCTTGCCGGTGACCTGATTTTGGATTTCATCAAGCCGTTTGCCGATGGCAATTTTGGCTGCCACCCGGGCAATCGGGTAGCCGGTAGCCTTGCTTGCCAGGGCTGAGCTTCGGCTGACTCGGGGGTTAACCTCGATGACATAATACTGCTCGCTATTCGGGTCAAGGGCATATTGGACGTTACAGGCGCCTTCAATCCCCAGGGTGCGGATAATCTTTAAACTGGCGGTTCTGAGCATCTGGTACTCTTTATTGGTCAGGGTCTGGCTTGGGGCAACCACGATGCTGTCACCGGTATGGACCCCCATCGGGTCAATGTTTTCCATATTGCAGACGGTAATGCAGTTATCGGCACCGTCACGTATTACCTCGTATTCAATTTCCTTCCAGCCGATGAGTGATGTTTCAAGCAAGACCTGATGGATTGGGCTGGCGGCTAGCCCACTACTGACCACGCTCTCCAGTTCCCTCAGGGTATTGGCTACCCCTCCCCCGGTGCCGCCAAGGGTATAGGCGGGGCGGATTATCAGTGGCAAGCCCAACTTCTTGGCTACTTTCCTTGCTTCCTCAAGGCTGGTTACGGTTGAACTCTCCGGCATCGGCTCCCCGATGTTGAGCAGCATTTGCTTAAACAGCTCGCGGTCTTCAGCCTTTCTTATCGTCTCAATCGGCGTGCCCAGGGATTTAACATTGTATTTATCCAGTATCCCGGCCTCAGCCAGTTCAACCGCTAAATTGAGTCCGGTCTGACCGCCCAGGGTGGGCAGCAGCCCATCGGGGCGCTCCCGCTCAATAATCCTGTCCACTATCTCAACTGTCAGGGGTTCAATATAGACGATATCGGCGATGCCCTCATCGGTCATAATGGTGGCCGGGTTTGAGTTGACCAGCAGCGAGATGACACCTTCCTCACGCATCGCCTTGCAGGCCTGCGTCCCGGCGTAGTCAAACTCGGCCGCCTGCCCGATTATTATGGGCCCCGAACCGATGATTAAGACTTTAGATGGTTTTGACATTTTAACCTTACAAATATATAGCTATAGGAGCCAACATTATAGCTGGATAAAATACTTGCAAATCCTCCTTTTGGGGTGGTGACCCAAGTATTGGTGGGAATTCCTTTTCTCTAAATGAATCTAGGAAGTTATCTAATTCCTTTTCACCTAATTGCGAAGGGAAATTGTCTGGCAAAAGACTAAAAATTTGAAATTTTTCTCCTGCTTTTAATTTACGCCGTATTCGTCCTAACACAAACGATTCAACAAGGGTGAGTTCCTCTTTGGGAGTTCGAAGCTTATCTTTTGAAATCAAAGCAACGAATGTGTATTCTGGTGGTGCACCATGAGGAATAATACGAATAGTATAGGCAGCTTGAGTCTTTAGCAAACGGTCTATGTATGCTTTGATGCTAGGGTCAAATGTCCCATCTGGTAAAATATCGGCTACATTCATCATGAGATTCAGTAGTCGCTCTAGTGCAGAAAACTCGATTCTAACGCGTGCTTCCACAAATTCACCAACTTGAAGTTGTTCCCAAACAGAAATGTCAAAACCCTCCAATTTCCTAATAAGTTGTTTTTCGTTGAGGATGCGGTATAGCCGCTCAAAGAGAGAAACAGGTGTTGCGCTGCGGATTTCTTCAAAGGTTCTCTCCTCGGTTCTGCCCTTGTGCTCGAATTTGACTTTCCATTCAAAGCCTCTCTTCCATTGAGGTAACCTTTCAGTCCTTGCTTCACTCTTTCTTTGAAGCAATCCATCTTCCCAAGCAGATATGAAATCTTGTACCTTCTGTTCGTCAAAGTAGATGAACTCTCTTATAGGTAAGCCTGTTGACTCTACCATTTCATTTCCCTCCCCTCACCATCTCCACAAACTCCCCAAACAGGTAGGTGCTGTCCCAGGGGCCCGGGGAGGCCTCGGAGTGGTACTGGACCGAGAAGATGGGCAGTTCTTTATGCCTCAAGCCCTCAACTGTGCCGTCATTTAAGTTCGTGTGGGTTATCTCAAGACCGTTTCCCACTGTATCCGGGTCAACAGCGTAGCCGTGATTCTGGGCGGTGATATAGACCCGGCCGCTTTTAAGGTCGCGGACGGGGTGGTTGGCGCCCCGGTGCCCGAACTTTAATTTAAAGGTCTTGGCGCCGAAGGCACGCCCGATTATCTGGTTGCCGAGGCATATTCCCATAATCGGCTTCTTGCCGATTAGCTCCCTGGCTGTCTCAACTACATAATCCAGCAGCTCAGGATTTCCCGGTCCGGGGGAAAGGAGGATGCCGTCCGGCCCAAGTTTTAAAATTTCATCGGCGGGCATGGTGCAGGGGACAGCCACCAGAGTGCAGCCCATTTTTTGCAGGATGCGCAGGATGCTGAACTTGAGTCCGCAGTCAAGGACTACAATTCGAGCCGGTGGTTTGGTTGCTCCTTCGGGCAGTATCGCCTGCCAGCTGTAAGAGGCATCAGTGCTAACTTCCCTGACAAAATCGGTCGAGTCATAAGCAGGCACTGCCTTAAGTCGTGATAGTGCCTCTCTGGGGGTAAGCTCGGTGGTTATCATCCCCATCATCACCCCGTAGGAGCGTAGCTTGCGGGTGATGGCACGGGTATCAACGCCATAAATGCCGGGAATATTGCCTTCGGCAAGATATTGATGAAGGGTTTTACTGTTCAGATAGTGACTCGGCTCAGGGCAGGCTTCCCTGACCACAAAACCCCTGACCTGGATTTTGCTTGATTCAAAGTCAAGCTCGTTAATCCCGTAATTGCCGATTGGCGGGTAGGTGGGCACGACAATCTGCCCGGCATAAGAGGGGTCGGTCAGCATTTCCTGATAGCCAACCATGCTGGTATTGAAGACCACTTCGCCGTAGGCGGTAACTTCATCACCAAAGGTGAAACCCTCATGGATTGAGCCGTCGGCTAAAGCTAAAATTACCTTTTTATCCATACTTTATCCTGAAGCCTCTATTTTGATTGAGTCATCCTGATAGACTATCTCACCCTTGAATATGGTTGCCATCACCTTGCCCTTAAGGGTTGAACCGGCCAGCGGCGTATTCCTGCCCCTGGAGGCAAAGTCATTTGGGTTAACCAGCCACTCCCGGTCGGGGTCAAATATGGTTAGACAAGCCGGGCTGCCAATCGCCAGCGTTCCCAGACTATCGTACCTGTCACCGATAATCTTGGCTGGCTCCCAGGTAAGCTTGGCGATGAGTGTCTTCAAGTTTAGCTTGCCGTTGTGAACCAGTCCCATCAGGCTGCCCAGTGCCGTCTCAAAACCGCTGATGCCGAACTGAGCCAGGGCAAACTCGCAGAGCTTATCAATTTCAGTATGTGGGGCGTGGTCGGTTGCAATAATATCAATTATATTATCGTTAAGCCCCCGAATTAGGGCTTCGATATCTTTTGTAGTTCTTAAGGGTGGGTTTACCTTGGCGCTGGTGTCATAGCCGATGACCTTCTCTTCAGTTAGGGTGAGGTGATGTGGGGTAACCTCAGCGGTTACCCTGACGCCCTTCTCCTTGGCGCGTCGGATGAGCTCCACTGAGCCTTGGGTACTGATATGAGCGATATGAAGCCTGGCTCCGGTAAGCTCAGCCAGAGCCAGGTCGCGGGCTAGAATTGTCTCCTCAGCTGCCGCCGGTATGCCCTGAAGACCGAGCTTGGTTGAAATGATGCCCTCATTCATCTGTCCGCCTTCGGTTAAGGCTAAATCCTCGCAGTGGTCGATTATGGGTAGCCCGAAGGCACGGCTATAATCCATCGCCTGACGCATCAACAGGGAATTTAAAACTGGCTCGCCGTCGTCACTGAAGGCAATGACGCCGCTCTCGGCTAGTTCTCCCATCTCCACCAGTTGTTCGCCCCTCCTCCCTTTAGAGATGCAGCCAATCGGCAACACCGAAACTGCGCCCTCAGTCTCTGCTTTTGATTTGACATAATCAATGGTGGGCTGGCTATCCAGAGGCGGGCTGGTGTTGGGCATACAGCAGATGGTGGTGAAACCACCCCTGGCGGCGGCTCTGGTTCCGGTGGCAATGGTTTCTTTTTCCTCAAATCCCGGGTCTCTTAAATGGCAGTGAAGGTCAATAAATCCCGGGCAAATAATCAGTCCCTGGGCTTTTAGGACATCATAGCCAGTTTGAGACGGCAATGTTTCACCTTTGCCCAGATGAGAGATTTTGCCCTCGGTGATGAGTAAGCTAGCAATTTCATCTAAATTCTGGCTTGGGTCAATTACGTGACCGCCACGGATAAGCAGTGGTTTCATTATTCGCCACCTCTGGCGAGAAGATAAAACAAAGCCATGCGAACCGCCACTCCGTTGGTTACCTGTTCGGCGATAACTGACCTTGGTCCGTGTGCTACCTCCGGTGAAATCTCAACCCCTTCGTTTACCGGTCCTGGGTGCATAACCAGAGCCTCAGCTTTAGCTTTCTTTAGTCTTGAAGAGTTAAGCTGGTAAAGCCTGATATATTCACGCAGACTGGGCAACAGACCACTTTGCTGTCTTTCTACTTGCAGTCTTAGTGTCATGACCACATCGGCTCCCTCAAGGGCAAGCTCAATGTTGGGCTGGATATCGACCCTGGGGAAGTGGTGTGGCTCTTCATTCAAGCCTGCCGGCAGGAGGGTGAAGGGGCAGCATACTGTTACTTCGGCTCCCATAATAGTAAGCCCCCAGATATTGGAACGGGCCACCCGGCTGTGTTTAATATCCCCGATAATAACCACCTTCAGCCCATTTAGGCTTCCCCGGTGGGCGCGGATAGTATACAGGTCAAGGAGTGCCTGGGTTGGGTGAGCATGCCAGCCATCACCGGCATTAATGATGCTTGCTTTTGAATATTGAGCCGCAATATTGGGGGCTCCCGAATGGGGGTGTCTCATCACCAAGGTATCAGCACCCAGAGACTGGAGTGTTGCCAGGGTATCAATCAGGGATTCTCCCTTGGTGATACTTGAAGTCGTGGCACTTAAGTTAACTACATCGGCGCCAAGGTTTTTAGCCGCAAGTTCAAAAGAGACTCGGGTACGGGTGCTTGATTCATAAAACAGGGTGATGATGGTCTTGCCACGAAGGGTCGGTACCCGTTTGATTGGTCGTGACAGTACCTCTTTCATAACATCGGCGGTATGGCAGACGAGTTCTATTTCCCCGGGTGTAAAGTCATCAAGGTCAAGGATATGCTGGTGTGACCATGCCGAGGTGGTTAAAGGCGTCTCTGGCTTTACCGGTAGGGTCAGTTCATCTTTTGGCTTCACGGTCTCTCCTTGTCTGGTGCAGATAGGATGGCAACTTCGTCAGTGCCGTCGGTTTCCTTGAGCTTAACCTGTATTTCTTCATGCCTTGAGCTGGGCAGGTTCTTGCCGACATAATCGGCACGTACCGGTAACTCACGGTGGCCGCGGTCAACAAGTACGGCTAATTGGATTGAATTGGGTCGCCCGAGGTCAATTAAGGCATCCATGGCGGCACGGATACTGCGCCCGGTAAAGAGAACATCATCAACCAGTACAATCGCCTTGCCGTTCACGCTTGTTGGGATATCAGTATGCTGGAGGACGGGTTTTATATCCAGTGAAGCCAGGTCATCTCGGTAGAAACTGATGTCAAGACTGCCAACCGGTATTTTTATGCCTTCAAAATCTTCGATGTTACTGGCTATTCGTTGGGCTAAAGGCACACCGCGGGTGTGCATGCCGACCAGGACCAGATGTTCAAGGTTCTTGTTCCGCTCGATAATTTCGTGAGTAATTCGGGCTAATGTCCGCCTGATATCCTCTGAGGTCATTACAATTTTGCTGGACATAAAATTAACCTCCTGCCTAAGCTGGCAAGAGGTTAAGGTAACCTTTTCCTTCTCTCCTTACCAGCCTCTCCGGACCAGTTTAAAGGTTAGGGCACATTTTCTGCTTTTAAGGCATTATACCAGTTTCTTTTTCTTTTTACAATACCTTTTGCTCAAAAATTCTTTACCAATAACATTTATAGGTTTATAATTCAGAAAGGTCTTTTTCTGTTTGGTTAAGTAACTGCCGGAGGTGTAGCTTGGCAATTCTGTATGTGACTTCCTCAGAGGAGGGTGCTGGTAAGACCCTCATTTGTGCCGGGCTGGGGAAGTATTTGTTGGATAATGGCAGGAAAGTAGGTTTCTTTAAGCCGATTTTGGCTCAAGGCAGCTCATCCCAAGAAATAGCGGATAACGATGCTTTATTTCTAAAACAGGTTTTGGCCTTGGAAGAATCTTTGGAGGTTATCTCTCCAGTGATTACTGATAAGGCTAATTCGGGCAGTAAGATTAAAGAAGCTTTAACCAAGGTTTCGGCGGGTAAAGATGTGGTTATCGTTGAGGGAGATAAGCTGGGTGAAGATGGTCTTGAGGTTGTCCATGAGCTGGCTGCCAGAGTGATTTTTGTTGAGGCTTACTCCAAAGGATTATCTGTCGCTGACCTTAGTGGTAAAACTGAGGGTTTCGGAAAGTATTTACTTGGCATAGTTGTCAACAAGGTGCCGGTAAAAGAGTTATCTGCCTTAAAGAATGAATTGGAGTCTAAAGCGGGTGAGGCGGGGATAAATATTCTGGGAGTATTACCGGAGGACAGGCTTCTGCTTTCTTTGGCAGTAGCAGAGCTGGCTGAGTGTCTTCATGGCGAGATAATAGGTGAAGCTGATAAAGCGGAGGAACTGGTGGAGAATTTTATGCTCGGCGCTATGAATGCTGGCTCAGGAATCGAGTACTTTAATTTGGAGGCAGATAAGGCAGTTATCATCAGAAGTGAGCGCCCGGATGTGCAGATGGCGGCGCTTGAAACTGAAATCAAGTGCTTAATTTTAAGCGGCCAGGCCGAGCTGCTACCGTCGGTTGTAAGCAGGGCGAAGGTTAAAAAAATTCCGATTATTCAGGTTGGGGATGATATTGCTACTATCGTTAATAAAATCGAGGCCGTCTTCGGCAAGACAAAATTCGGGCAAGCAAAGAAACTGCCTCACCTTGCCCGGATCCTTGAACGGCACTTTGATTTTCAAACACTCACCAGGGGCTTAGCCTTGTCCAGCTAAGAAGAATTTCCTTGGATATCTTGGATTGGTTGATAATCTAATCGCAGTGGCGTGGACCGGCTTTGATTTCCGACCCTGATTTTATGGCGAGTTCAGGTACCAGCTGATATTTCCCTTTTAGGACGTTGGTTTTTTCCCTTCTGTCGTAGAAGGCGTAGTCTCCTTCCTCAAGCCTTAGGATTGAGATGTCAGCCGGCATGCCTGGCTTCAGGCTTCCTTTCCGTTTTTCCTCACCGAGTACCCGAGCCGGGTTGATGGTGGTCATTTCAATCACCTGGTCTAAACTCAAGCCAAGGGCGAGGAATTTGGACATGGTTACGGTTAAGCTTAAGACCACCGGGCTATTCAGATTCAGGGCAGCAAAGTCGGTGCTTAAGGTGGTGGGTAAGATGCCCTGTTCAAGGCCCTTTTGGGCGACTTCAAAGCTGAAGTTGAAGATGGCGTTGGCGACATCAAGCACGACGCCCCTCTTTAGAGCGTCCCAGAGTTCGGGATAAACCGTACCGTCAGGCTTGATAGCACCACCGCGGTTTGAGGAATAGATATGGGTGATGATGTCTCCCTTTTCCATGTTGGAGAGAAGCTCGCGCATGAAAGCATCTATCATATTATCTGGCTGATTTTCGTCCATCCAAACCCCAAAGTGAACCATCAGTGGCAGTTTCGCCTCGGTTGAAATCTTCTTGACCATTTTTATCACCCCGGTCCCTTGCTGTTCAATAACCGAACCGATGGCTCGCATTTTGATACCTTTAATCAGGTCCCGGTTTTCCTCAACCGTTTTTAAGGTGGCTTCGACATTGGCATCGTACCAGCCCCAGCCCTCAGGTTGTACGGCGTGGCCGGTCGGGACGACGTGCAAAAGGGTTAGGATATCCGTCTTTGCTTCAGAGATAATGAACCGTTTAAAACCCTCAAAATTGGCATAACCGGTGGTGCCACAATCGACGATGGTAGTTACTCCGGTCTGGACACCAACTTCATCTGGCGGCACACCCAGACTGGTAATTATCGGAGCGCAATGAACGTGAAGGTCAATTAGACCCGGGGTTACGATTTTGCCCCCGGCCTCAATTACCTTCTTTGCTTGGCCTGGGGGAATATCGGTCTCAAGGGCGGCTATCTTGCCCTCTGAAATGGCGATATCCTTTTTGGCGTGTATCTTCTGTGCCGGATCAATTAACTTGCCCCCTTTGATTAATAAGTCGTACATAACACCTCCTTAGCATAGTTGGATAGGTTGAATTATAAGGGAAGATTTATCAGTTTTACAAGCCCAAGTTTTTAATGGCATCTTAAGGCCAATTAGGTTTATAATATAAGGTATACCATGGACATTCTAGCCGAGTTGAATCCAGAGCAAAGAAAAGCCACCGAAGCTATCTCTGGCCCAATCTTAATTTTAGCTGGACCGGGTAGCGGTAAGACCAGGGTTATTACCCATCGGATTGCTTATCTAATTAAGGTTTGCGGGGTTAGCCCTTATCGGATTATGGCGGTTACCTTTACCAATAAGGCAGCCAGGGAAATGCAATCAAGGCTTAGACAGCTTTTGGGCGCCGGGGTTAAGGATTTAACTCTGGGCACCTTTCATGCCATTTGTGCCCGGATCCTGCGTCGTGATGGTAAGGAAATTGGGTTGGACTCTGGCTTCGTTATTTATGATGATGAAGACCACCTGAACGTCCTCAAGCGCAGTATTGTGGAGGTCGGCCTTGACCCTAAAGAGTATGCCCCCAGAGCAATTGCCTCGGCCATTAGTGCTGCCAAAAGCCACTTAGTCAGCTCGCGGGACTACCAGCGTCACTCCGCTAGCTATTTTGAAGAGGTGGTGGGGCGAGTTTACGAGCAATACCAGCAGGCACTTACCAAGAGCAACGCCCTGGATTTTGATGATTTATTATCCAGAACGGTTGAGCTGCTCAGGCAAGGTTCAAAGATTTTGACAAAATACCAGGAAAGGTATTTGCATATTCAGGTGGATGAGTTTCAGGATACCAATTTAGTGCAGTATGAACTGATAAAAATGCTTGGTGGTAAATACCGTAATATCTGCGCTGTTGGTGACCCCGACCAGTCAATTTACTCCTGGCGTTTCGCTGACATTAGAAATATCCTCAGTTTTGAACAGGATTATCCTGATGCCGAGGTGGTCTTGCTTGAGCAGAACTATCGCTCAACCAAGATGATTTTAGAGACTGCCTCAAATTTAATCTCAACCAACCAGCAACGCAAGCCGATGGGTTTGTGGACTGGCAATAGTACGGGTGACTTAACCAGGGTGATTGAGACCTATACTGAGCAGGAAGAGGCGCAGTATGTGGTCAGCGAGATTGAGCGTTTGGTTGAGGGGGATAGGTTTAAGCTGGGAGATTTTGCCGTAATGTATCGCACTAACGCCCAATCAAGAGTAATTGAAGAGGCTTTTATTCGTTACGGGGTGTCCTATAAGTTGGTCGCCGGTACTCGTTTTTATGAAAGACGGGAAGTAAAGGATATCGTTGCCTACTTTAAACTTGTCCAGAATCCTCAAGATGCGGTTAGTCTTCTTCGAGTAATCAATGTCCCGGGGCGGGGTATCGGTGAACGGACCCTAAGTGAACTCTCCAGTTGGGCAAGGTCTTTGGGACTATCCATGTATGAGGCATTGAAGCACCTCAACGGTTTAGAAAATGATAAATTAGTGGAAGGAAAGCCTTCATTTAACCAGCGTACCATCCGGGCTCTAGCTGGTTTTTTCACTTTAATTGACAAGTTCAGAAAGCAGTGCCAGGAATTAACTCTGGTTGATTTATTTGATTTGGTGATTGAGAAGACCGGATATAGGGAATACCTGTTAAATGGAACTGATGGAGCAGAGCGCTGGGACAATATCCTGGAGCTGCGTACAGTAGCCCAGGGATATCGTGATTTGCCTCCCGCAGAGGGGCTCAGTGCTTTTCTGGAAGGGGTAACCCTGGTCTCAGATGTTGATGAGCTGGGAGAAAATGTTGATGCTGTTGTTCTGATTACCCTGCATCAATCCAAAGGGTTGGAATTTCCAGCTGTCTTTATCGTTGGTATGGAAGATGGTCTCCTGCCACACTCCAGATCCTTCGGTGACCCGGCACAAATGGAAGAAGAAAGGCGGCTTTGCTATGTTGGCATAACCAGAGCCAAGGAACTGGTTTATTTGGTTCGTGCCTTTCGACGTAATTTCATGGGTTCAAGTGCGGTGAGTATCCCATCGCGATTCTTGAAGGATATACCATCTTATCTCCTATCAGGTGGTGGCTTATGGGAGGAGAAGGAGAGCTCAACGGCTCAGGGCCTCTACTCCTGGGAGAGGAACACCCTCGAGCCAAGTTTGAATGTCGCTGAGTTTAAAGCTGGAGACCATGTCCATCATGTCCAGTTTGGTGACGGGGTAGTGGTGAGCGCCAAGCTGGTCAAGGATGACATAGAGGTGGTGGTGGCTTTTAACGGTGCCATCAAGAAGCTGCTTTCAAGTTATGCCAAGCTGAAAAAGATGGAGTAGCTGTTTGAGTTGACTTAGAGATGCCGATTAAGGTTTTAGACCCCAGGATAGTAGCAAGGATTGCCGCCGGTGAGGTGGTTGAGCGGCCAGCCTCGGTGGTCAAGGAACTGCTTGAGAATTCACTCGATGCCGGTGCAAGCCAAATCTCAATTGAAGTTAAAGGGGATGGTATAAGCCAAATCCGTGTGATTGATAATGGCCGGGGAATACCATCCGGGGAGCTGATGCTTGCCTTTGAGAGGCACGCTACCAGCAAGATAACTGGCCTTGATGATTTAGAATCCATCACGAGTCTTGGTTTCCGTGGAGAAGCACTCCCAAGTATCGCTGTGGTCGCTGAGGTGGAAATTATCACTTGTGCTCAAGGTGGGCGAGCCGGTAACTACCTTTCCCTTGAAGATGGCACTATTGTTAGAGGCGGAAGCTGCGGGCGCCCTCAGGGGACAACAGTTACGGTGAGAAACCTGTTTCGAAAATTACCAGCCAGGTTGAAATTCTTGAAGTCCCCGGCTACGGAAACCGGTCATATCGCCAACATTGCCAGCCAATACGCCCTTGCCTTCCCCGAGGTTAAGTTCAGTTTAGCAATCAACGGCAGGCTGACCTTGAGAACCCCGGGCAGTGGTCAACTGCTGGACAGTATTGCTCAGGTTTATGGTCTTGAGATAGCTCAAAAGATGCTGGAAATAGAGCAACTTCAAGATGGTGAGGGCAGCCTGTTTACTCCAGCGCCTAAGGCAGCCGGCATGGTCGGCACACCAGAGATAAGCCGTTCCAGCCGCACTTATCTCAGTTTTTTTGTCAACCGGCGGCTGGTACATAGTCGCCTGCTTAGCTGGGCGGTAGAGAAAGCTTATCATGGTCTTTTGATGTCGGGAAAACATCCGGTCGCAATTATTAATCTCTCATTGCCACCGGGTGAAGTGGATGTCAATATTCACCCCACCAAACTTGAGGTCAAATTCCAGAATGAACGCCTTGTCTTTGGCGCGGTTCAAAAGGCAGTCAGACAGACCTTAACTCAAGAGATGTCGGTACCCATGGTTAGAGAGGTAACAACTGAATTTATCGCCAAACTGCCACCTCGGCAAATGGCATGGGTGGGGGTTGAGGGTGCTGAAGGGAGTTTACCTTCAGCCGAGGTGGCTTTGCCGACCCCTTCGATGTCCCTGCCGATACTCAGGCTGCTCGGCCAACTTGAGAGCAGTTATATTGTGGCTGAAGGGCCGGGTGGGCTTTATCTGATTGACCAGCATGCGGCTCACGAACGTATTCTCTTTGAACAGATAGGACGGCAAAGGTCACAGGGAGAAGTTGAGGTTCAGGGTTTGCTTGAGCCAGCAACCTTTGAGGTCAGTCCCAGGCAGGATGAAGCCTTGAGAGTTCACGCTCAAGATTTGGCTGAGTTTGGCATTTCAGTTGAGCCTTTTGGCGATAGAACCTATCTGGTGCGCAGTTTGCCGGCGCTGTTTGAGCGAAAGGACTGGGCAGGGATACTGAGGGAGTTATTGGACTCCTTAACCGAAGGGGGCGATGGTAATTTGATGGAAGAGATAGCTACCTCTATGGCTTGCCATAGCGCCGTCAGGGCCGGGCAGATACTGACTCAGGATGAAATGTGGGAGTTACTTCGGGAACTGGAGCAGACTGCTCTCCCCAATACTTGTCCCCATGGCCGGCCAACGATGATCTGCTTAAGCAGTGAGAAATTAAAGAAAGAGTTTGGCCGGAGTTAGCTCTCTAGCCCTGGTTTTGAGGACTCTTGCTTGAACCGGGCTTAACCAGCGGGATTTTAGCCGCGCATAGAGGGCAGTTTTCAGGTGCGTAAGTCTTGGTTTCTGCGCGGTGACAGCTAAAAAATGGCACCTCAAAGTCTATATTCTCCTCAGAGCGGTCAACCAGTACCCCAATTCCGATTATATCAGCCCCATATTTTTTAACCGCTGAGATAACCTCTTGGATGGATTTGCCGGTGGTTAAGATATCATCAACAATGAGCACTCGTTCTCCCGCTTTGAGATTGAAACCGCGCCTGAAGTCACGTTTATTCTCCCCTGTCCTTTCGGCAAAAATGCTTCGTACCCCCAGTTGTCTAGCGACTTCAAAGGCTATGATAATGCCGCCGGTGGTTGGGCCAGCCACGACCCCAACCCTATAGCTCATGAAGTGGTCTGAAATCAATTTACATAACTGTTGGGTATAGCTGGGAAATTCCAGCACTCGGAATTTTTCCCAGTAGATTGGGGAATGCAGTCCTGAGGTGAGCAGGAAGTGGCCCTTGAGAATGGCACCGCACTTTTCAAAGATTTCCTCTGCCTTTATCTCCATAATGGCTCACCTATATAGTAGCTTGTCTCGGTGGGGCTAGCCAGTTGCTCACTTATGGGGTGGTGAACGATAACCCTCCATTTATCTGGTGGCCAGATTAAAAGCCAGGCTTTGCCAACTATGTTTTGGCGTGGCACCGTCCAACCATTGTGGGAGTCGTTAGAGTGATTGCGGTTATCGCCCAGAACAAAATACTCATCATCTTCCAGTATAATTGGTGACAGGATGTAGCTTGGATTCTCTTTGATGTAGCTTTCATCAAGTTTTGTCCCGTTGATGTATACTGTGCCCTGTCGTATCTCTACTCGGTCACCCGGGATGGCAATCAGGCGTTTGATAAAGTCAGTCTGCTCATTTTGAGGAGGCTTGAATACAATTACATCACCCCTCTCCGGCTGATGAAGCTTATAGACAATCTTGCTAACCAGCAGCCGTTGTCCTTGCTGGAAAGTCGGCTCCATACTGCTACCGATGATGATGAAGCTTTGAAGGACACTTTGCAAGATGAAGAAGACAGCTACTGCTAGGAATATGGTGAGTAGAATTTCGCGTAGAAAAGCCTTCAAATTAATATTAAGTTCCTTCCGGTTTTAGTGCCAATTATATCCTATATTGACTCGTCTTGCCAGTTGTTCGAGGGAATGAAGGTTTTAGTTGCAAAGCCAGGCTGAGTTTAATAGACTATAGATATAGCCTTTTAATGGAGGAGGGTCGAAATGAGAAGGGGTTTGGTTGGGCTTATTTGTCTGGCATTGGTACTAGTTATATTAGGGGCAATCTCTTGTGTCCCCGATTTCTATCCTGCCGCTACTCCTGAAACTGAAACTGGGGCTCGGAGTCTGGTTTCCAGCCAGCAGACTACCGGTGTCTGGGTAACCGGTGAGGGGAGGGTCAGTGTTGTGCCTGATGTGGCCATCTTGAGCCTTGGTGTTGAGTTTCAGGCGACTGGTGTGGCTGAGGCTCAAGTTGAGGCGGCCCTGATAATGGAGACGGTAATAGGTGAACTCAAGGCTCAAGATGTTTTAGACAAGGATATCAAAACCCAGCAATATACCATCTCCCCGGTCAGGAGATGGCATGAAGACAAGGAAGTACTTTTGGGCTACCGGGTAGCCAACATGGTATCAGTTAAAATCAGAGAGGTGGATGCTGCCGGAGCCATCATCGATGCGGTATCTGCCGCTGGTGGTGATGCTATCAGAATTAATAGTATCAGTTTCACTGTTGGCGACCCGACGGCTTACTATGCTGAAGCCAGAGAGAAGGCAATGGCTGATGCTCAGGAGAAGGCGGAGCAGCTAGCCGATTTGGCTGACATAGCCCTGGGTGCTCCAATCTACATTAGTGAGGGTCTGGGTTATATTCCCGTTCCACGTTCCTATGATGTCAGGGTTGAGGCAGCAGCAGTTCCCACTCCGATTAGTCCGGGCGAAATGGAGATTTTCTTAACGGTTCAGGTAGTTTATGAGATTGACTAGTCTGTTTGCACTTTTTCGAAGCTGGATGTTAAAATGGCGATAGGGGGAGTTGTTCACTAGAAGGGTATTAAAATGGACTACATGGAACAAGCCCTATCGCTGGCAAGGTTAGCCCTGGGCCAGGTTAGTCCTAACCCGGCAGTGGGGGCGGTATTGGTTAAAGGCGATACGGTTCTTGGACAGGGATATACTCAACCCCCGGGTTCCTGGCATGCTGAGGTAATGGCGTTAAAACAGGCCGGTGACGCCGCCCAGGATGCCGCGATGTATATTACCCTGGAACCCTGCGCTCATTATGGTCGGACGCCTCCTTGTACTGAGGCAATTAAATCGGCTGGTATCGCTGAGGTTCATCTGGCGATGCTTGACCCGAATCCCTTGGTTTCAGAACGTGGCAAGAGGGATTTGGAAAAGGAAGGTGTTAGGGTCTATCTTGGTGAGCACGAGGAAGAAGCCCAAAGGCTGAATGAAGCCTACACCAAGTTTATTACCACCGGAAGGCCATTTGTGACTGCTAAATTTGCCATGAGTCTGGATGGCAAGATGGCCACCAGGACCGGTGACTCTAAATGGATTACCGGTATTGAGGCAAGGAAGTATGTCCACAGTCTGCGCTATACCACTGATGCTATCATGGCTGGTATCAACACTGTTCTGATTGATGACCCTCATCTTACCAGTCGCTGCTGTGGTGGTCGGGGAGGTACGGCTAAAAAACAGCCGCTACGGGTAATTGTCGATAGTAAAGGGCGCACTCCAGTTTCGGCGCAGATATTTCGAGAATCGGGGAAGACACTGGTAGCACTCGGCAGGTCGCTCACCCCCGAGGAACAGGGGGCTTTCGCTGAAGTGGGGGCTGAGCTATTGGAGCTAGCCTCAAGTGAAGGGCTGATTGATTTGAGTAAGTTGATGGAAAAGCTGGGCGGGCGAGGTATTACCAGTGTTTTGGTTGAGGGCGGCGGGACTCTGCTCGGTTCGCTCTTTGACTACGGGCTGGTGGACAAGGTGATTGCTTTTATCGCCCCGATTATTATCGGTGGTGAGAAGGCGAAGGTGGCGGTTGGCGGCAAGGGTATCGAGAAGGTGGCAGACTCGCTCAAACTTAAAGATGTTAACCTGGAAAAAATTGGCGAGGACTTTGTCATTAACGGCTATGTGAGAAACTGATGTTTACCGGGATTATTGAAGAGGTAGGCAGGGTTATCTTGAAGAGTCCAACCAGGCTTGCTATCGCCGCAGATGGGGTTCTTAAGGGGGCCCAGTTGGGGGATAGCATCGCCGTTAACGGTGCTTGCCTGACGATAAATAGTCTGGATGATAACTCCTTTTCTGTTGATATAATGCCAGAGACCTTGAGGCAAACCAATCTTGGTCCGCTAACTTATGGCGATGAAGTTAATCTGGAGCGGCCGCTAACTTTGGATAGGGGTTTGGGTGGGCACCTGGTGCAGGGGCACGTGGACTCAACCGGTAGGGTGTCCCTAGTTAAGTCAGAGGGTGAGGCGGTAATCATCGGCTTTGAGGCACCTGGGGAAATTATGCGGTATATAGTGAAAAAAGGTTTTGTGGCAGTTGACGGAGTCAGCCTGACCGTTACCGGGTGTGATGCCGGTTCGTTTCGGGTTTCTCTGGTTGAGTATACCCGAAAGCACACTACTCTGGGCAAGAGAAAGATCGGCGACCTGGTTAACCTTGAAGTGGATATCATGGCTAAATATGCAGAGAGATTTAGCCGCACTAAAAACGGGGGTATCACTGTTGGTTTTTTAGAAGAACATGGTTTTACGGTAAAATAACCTTTCTTTTTGAGTGAGGAGTAAACGTTAGTGGGTATGGTAAGTATTCCTGAGGTAGTTGAGGAGATAAAGGCGGGGAAATTCATCATCCTGGTTGATGATGAAGGCAGAGAAAATGAAGGTGACCTGGTGATGGCGGCGGAGAAAGTTACCCCTGAGGCAGTTAATTTCATGGCTCGTCATGCCCGGGGATTGATTTGTCTGCCAATGGTTGGTAAGCGACTGGATGAACTCAGAATCCCGTTGATGGTCAGTGAAAACACCTCGAAATACTCAACTGCTTTTACCGTTTCCGTTGAGGCTAAATACGGAGTAACTACCGGTATCTCAGCTGCCGACCGGGCCAGAACAATAAAAATGGTCATTGACCCTAAGGCCAACCCGGAAGATTTGGTCCAACCAGGGCATGTCTTTCCCCTGCGAGCTAGGGAGGGTGGGGTTTTGGTGAGGGCTGGCCATACCGAGGCAGTAATTGACCTGGCCAGGCTTGCCGGTCTCTACCCGGCCGGTGTTATCTGTGAAATTATGAATGAGGACGGCTCAATGGCGAGGTTGCCTCAACTTGAGCTATTGGCGGGAAAGTATGGGCTTAAGATTGCTACCATTGCTGATCTTATTGCCTACCGCCGTCGTCACGAAAGACTGGTGCACCGTGTTGCTGAAGCCAAACTGCCGACCAAGTATGGCGAGTTTACTGCCATTGCCTACAAGAGTGATGTTGACCCTGATCAGCATTTACTGCTGGTGATGGGGGATATCACTACTGACGAGCCGGTACTGGTCCGAGTTCACAGCGAATGTGTTACCGGTGATATTTTTAGCAGTCTGCGTTGTGATTGTGGGGAACAACTTGATTTAGCTATGAAATGTATTGCCAAGGAAAGTCGTGGGGTTCTGCTTTATATGAGGCAGGAGGGGCGCGGTATCGGTTTTCATAATAAACTTCGAGCCTATGAACTGCAGGATAAAGGGCAGGACACAGTTGAAGCCAATTTGACTTTAGGTTTTGCCCCGGACCTCAGGGATTATGGTATTGGTGCTCAAATCTTGGTTGACCTGGGATTACATGAGATTAGGATGCTGACCAATAACCCCAAAAAGGTGATTGGGCTTGAGGGTTATGGGCTTAAAGTGGTGGAAACAATACCCATTTTAGCCTCGCTGAATCCATATAATCTCCATTACCTGAAGACAAAAAAAGAGAAACTGGGTCATCTTTTAGAAATACCCAATATTACCGATAATTAAGCTAAACTATAAGGAGAGAGAGATGGGCAAATCTTTTGAAGGTATGTTACTTGGTAAAGGGTTAAAATTTGGTATCGTGGTCTCCCGTTTTAACGAATTTATTGCCCGAAAATTACTTGAAGGGGCACAAGATGCCTTGGTCCGTCATGGCACCGCTGAGGCGGATATAGATACCGCCTGGGTGCCGGGTTCATTTGAAATCCCGCTGGTTACCAAAAAACTAGCTCAGAGTGGTAGATATGATGCCGTTATCTGTCTCGGGGCGGTGATAAGGGGTGGTACACCCCACTTTGAATATATTGCCGCTGAAGTAACCAAGGGTATTGCCACTGTCAACCTGGAGACTGGGGTTCCTGTTACCTATGGAGTAATTACCACTGATACCTTGGAGCAGGCAATTGAACGGGCGGGGGCTAAAGAAGGCAACAAAGGTTTTGATGCCGCCGTAAGTGCCATCGAGATGGCTAACCTGGTAAAAAGTCTGGGTTAGGTTCTAGGGTAAAATCTATTATATCTTAGTGAAAACCATTTTCTCATTCTGTAATATTGTAGACTTTATCGCCTCTTCTAACCCGGTCGCTGACCTTAATTCCAATCGCGTCTCCGGCTTTTGCCTGTTCAACATTGACGTTGTTAATCTGCATTGATTCGATTGTGAATTCAAGGTCGGTGGTGTGCCCAACAATATGGATGCTGTCACCCACTTTTATTGTTCCGGTTAACTCAATACCAGCCACTATCGGTCGTGCAAAGAAGTCAGAAACCCGCCCGATTTCTACCTCAGGCATTGGGACACCTCCTTACTTTTTCGATTAGTATAACACTTTTGTTGAGCAAATCAATATCCCTTCTGTCGGGCTCGAGATAAGGTTTTTATTAACCTTTGACATCACACCAGCCAGCCCATATAATTAAATCTAATTGCACTATTTGGAGATATAATTATGGCTGATGAGAATGAATTTGCGAAGATAGACCTGGACAAGATGCCGGATATAACACAGACCCAGCGTCGTTTGGATATGCTGGACCAGCGTCTGGACAATATCGACTCGGTCGTTACCGCACTTGTGGAACGAATTATGAAACAACCTATTGTCATCAATATGATCTGTCCACACTGCGGCAAAAACATCGAAGTTGGTATTATAGGTAACCAGAAACCAAGCAGCGGGTAGTGGCTGATAGACAGTAATCCTTTGGAGTATCCCATGTTTTGTTATCTTCGTCACTTGAAGGATGTTCTTGGAGGGGTTGGAATACAGATTACCCCCGGTAACCGCTCGAAACCTTAAAGATATGCTTGCTTGATATAACATCTGTAGCCAGTGCCATATGTTTCTCTTAGTTACCTTACGAACTTGCAATATTGAAATCATAAAGCCTTCTGTTTCATCTAAAGGAATATGAAGAAATATGTAAACAGACTGGGCACCATGAGGAGAAAGATGGAGAAGATTGAAAAAATTATGAAGGAAAGGATAGCGAGTGCTAACCTAACTCCTGTGGAAGACGAAATTCGGAAATTGATACTTAGGAAGTTTGCACAAAGTGGTAGGGCTCCTACCTCTGAAGAAATGGTATTGAGGGGGAAGCTGTCTGCAGATGCAGTTAACCAAACTATCACCAAACTCCAAAAGGCTGACCTTCTACTAAAAGAGGATGGAAAGATTATCTCTGCTTATCCTTTTTCTGTCGGGGAGACACGCCATAAAGTGATTTTTAAAGATGGACATGAAGTTTATGCTCTCTGTGCGGCTGATGCTCTAGGTGTTCATTTCGCATTCAACGAGGATATAAACATCATTTCCAAATGTCCTGAATGCGAACAGGAAATAAGGATTACTGTTAAAGAGGGGCAGATAAACTCACCTAAACCAAGAGGGGTTGTTGGGTTTGTGAGCAATGTAGAAAAAAGTGGATGCACAGCAAAAAACCTCTGTCCCTTCATAAACTTCTTTTGCTCCAGGAAGCATCTTAAAGAGTGGATGAAAAAGAATCCAGAACATAGAAATGGTGACATTTATACTCTTAACGAAGCTTTGCAAAATAGCAAGAAGATATTCGAGGATTTACTGAAATAAAATCCCTACTTCGAGTTTTGATGTTTTGTAGGCTAAAAGATATGTTATCGCCATAATCGACCCGGAGCCCGGGTCGCTTGGCGGTTGACTATTTGTTCTCTATCCTGTAGAATGATTTTCTGCGTTTTATTGATTTGCAATACACTGCGTAGGCGGAAGGAGGATTTCAGATGCTTTGGTTATCAATTATTAATGGAGGGCAAGTATGGAGCTGGTAGCGCGATTTAATGAAACTAAATACGATATTTTCCGCTGGAGATATGAACTCAGTATCCCCAAGAAACTGGCTCTGGCACTTGGCATGGCTCTTCTCATTGGTCTGCTGGCTCAAGTTAGATTTCTGCTTCCCTGGAGCCCGGTACCAATTACCGGTCAAACCTTTGCGGTACTCCTTGCCGGTGTGCTTCTTGGAAGGCGGTGGGGTGGCGCCAGTCTGGCGATTTACGCCGGACTCGGTTTTGCCGGTGTTCCCTTGTTTAGCGGTTGGGCTAGTGGTTTGGGGGCTACCGGTGGCTACATAATCGGCTTTATCCTGGCAGCTCTTTTCCTGGGGCACTTTACCGATAAGTATGTCAGGTCGCGGAGCTTTGTCAGCATGCTTGGCTTGATGCTCTTTGCCAACTTTATCTTGATTTATATTCCGGGGCTGCTCTGGCTTGGACTGTGGCTAAATGTCTTGAATGGAGGAGCAGTTAGCATTATCGCTCTGCTTGGCATGGGTGTGCTGCCCTTTATTGCCGGTGACATCACCAAGGCGGTCCTGGCTGCGGCTGTAGCCAGAGGGGTCACCCCCAAGTCAGCCTACAACGGTGAAATTGATAAGGGCAAATGGGCAAGCTGGCGGTTGCCATAACCGAATAGTCTGGATTTTCAAACAAGGCAGGCTCTTCCCGAACTCGGTGGAGGAGCCTGCCTTAATGGTTAGCACTTGACATAAAAGATACTTGACTGTAGTGAAGCAATCAATTAAAATCACTTATGCATTGATGGGGCGGTTAGCTCAGTTGGTTAGAGCGCTGCGTTGACATCGCAGAGGTCACTGGTTCAAATCCAGTATCGCCCACCATATGATAGATTTTATCTTACTTTACCCCTGATGAGCGAGGCAAATATCCCCCCGAAGCAAAGGGCGGCAAAGATGATGAAGGCGATATTGCTGCTCTTAACAAAGAGTGGATAGTATTCGGGTGTAATCTGTACCCGGCCGAGGTAGGTGGCAAAGAGCAGCATTACGATTCCCATACTGAACATCTGCCCGATGAGCCGCATTGTCCCCAGCGTCCCTGAGGCTACCCCATAGAATTTCTTCCCCACCGAACTCATTATGGCATTGGTATTGGGTGACGAGAACAGGGCAAATCCAAAACCAAGCAGAATCAGACTGCTCACAATGAATGACAGTGGCGTTTCTTCATTAAGAAAGGTCAGAAGGACAAGCCCGATGCAGGTAAATGCCATGCCGATCGAGGCGACTATTCTCGGTTCAATTTTATCGGAAAGTCGGCCGGCAAAGGGTGAGAGAATCGCCTGCACTATGGGTTGAGCGACCAAAACTAATCCGGCATTCTGAGGGGAAAGTCCTTTTATATACTGCAGGTAAAGGCTGAGGAGAAAAATTACACCGAAAGTGGCGCTGTAGTTAACCAGAGCTGCCAGGTTAGAGAAGGCAAAGACCCGGTTGTTTCCGAAGAGGTTCATGTTTAAAAGAGGGCTTTTCACCCTTGTTTCCCATTTGACAAAGGCTATAATGCCCAGGACGCCAATTAAAATTAACCCGGCTCCCCAGATATCCGGTAGCAGTGAGAAACCGTACATTATGGCTACCAGCGAGAGGCCATAAATCAGTGAGCCAGCAAGGTCAAATTTCTCTCCCTTGGCTTCAATCCATTCAGCTTTTAATTTCCAGTAGATAAGAGTAACTACGGCTAGGCCCATGGGCACATTTATCCAGAAGACGCTTCGCCAGCCAAAGTATTGAGTTAGAGATCCACCTATAAATGGCCCGAGGGAGAGCCCTAGATATACGGCAGCGACATTTATTCCCAGGACCTTACCCCTTTCCTCGGCAGGAAATACCGAGGTTAAGATTGCTAGGCTGGTGCTGAATATCATGGCGCTACCGATGCCGCGTAGAACTCCGAAGGAGATAAGCATTATTGCCGAGGTTGAAAGCGCCGAAAGTAAAGAGGCAAGGGTGTAGACGAGCATGCCGTAGGCAAAAATCCTCTTCCTGCCAACTATGTCGGCGATTCGGCCAGAGGGGAGGAGAAACATGGCTGTCGCCAGAAGAAACGAAGTCGCTACCCAGCTTAACAGGACGGCGTCAATGGTGAATTCTTTACCAATCGAAGGCAGGGCAATATTGACCGAAGACCCCATAAAGGGCACCAGAAAGGAAGCCATAGCGGCAACAACCAGTGCTGTCCTTTTACTTACACCATTGCTCATGCGGTTTGGCCAAAGTTGTCTTTGAAGTTATTTTTACGATTAAACTTTTCAGTTTAGCCTTTGCCAGGTACCATTGTCAAATGTAAAATTGCAGATTGACAATGATGGCCGAATAACTTATAGTGTAAACGCCGTTAAACTACTAGCTGGTTTGGTTGTGACGTGACTACGACTGACATTTTATGGCTGATTGTACTGGGTATTATAATGATAGTTATGGTAATTGGGCTACCACAACTACTTATACGGCGTGCTATCCCCGATGTAATCAAGATATTCAAAAGCCGCGATGCCATTGGCCCGGGTAACGCCAAGACGGCGGAAGAGCTTGAGATTACTTCTCAAACGATGGTGCAGAGAATCTGGAAACCGCGTGATTATAAGCCTCGTGCCCTGCAATTGTTGGTAAACTCCAATATTGTCCAGATGACGCCTGATGGTAAGTTCTACATCTCCGAGGAGAATCTGGATGCTACCAAGTGGGGCAAGCAGTAAATTTAAAACACCTCATACCACCGATTAATTTATCGCTCAAGCGGCAAGCTAGTGGCGGAATTTCTGTTCTGGAAAACCAATCTGTTTGGCAGGGCAGGGCAGCAGTATCGCCGTCCATAAATTTGACCTTCTTAAAGCCGGTACCATTCAGGATTCGCTGCGTCTAGTCTTTATCTTTGATGTCCTTTGAGGAAGCCTCGCGGAGCCAGCGGTGAATTTCATCCAGTGCCGGTGGAGCGACATTGAAAACCTCGATATCGGGTGCAAATTGTACCCGATGGTTTTCACGAATAAAAAGTATTGCCGTCTCGTTACCCTTGAGGGTCTCGCTTATCCTGCGGGTGATGTACTCGTATCTCTTCTTTTGTGCCTGAATATATAGTTCGGAGACTGTTTGAGCAACCCTCCGGCTGAAGAACCCCAAAAGGAGGTGTCTCTCCCAGTCCATACTCTCATCAGCCAGTTCTTTATCCTCAGTTGCCTCAAGCTCGGCGCCAGCTTCGTGTTTCGCCCTGGCAATTTGGTAGCTTGAGGGGTTCAGTTTCTCCATTATTTTGAGTCCCTCTTCCCCGTCTGAAGCGATGGCTTCATGATAAACTCGTTTTATCGCCCCGATTTTCGATTCAAGGTTAATGATATGTTCTCCTGCCTGCCCCCAGTAGAGTTGGAATTTCTCAAGATATTCCTTGGGAGAATCGTCTGAGGAAAATAAAAGCGGCACCAGAAGCAGCTTTTTCCTTCCCCTAAGTTCCCTTGCCTCGGGTTTTTCAATTCTTCCCAGTTCTTCTGCCATAGTTAAGCATTATTTTACCGTCTTAAGGTGCCTTTAGGCAAATTGGCAGTTTTATTACGGGTAATTAAATTGGAGCCAGCAACGTGTTATAATTATTGCTTGGGAGTCAAAACTCGTTATGGCCAAGGATTATTACCAGATTTTAGGGATACCGAAGAACGTTTCCGCGGCGGAGATTAAGAAGGCTTATCGCCGGCTGGCGATGCAGTATCATCCTGACCGTAACCCGGGTAAAGAGAAGTGGGCTAATGATAAGTTTAAAGAGATTAACGAAGCCTTCGGTGTCCTTGGCGACCCTGAGAAGAGAAAGCAGTACGACCAGTTCGGCACCGTGGGCAATATTGGCGATATCTTTGGCAGTCCTTATACCAGGACCACCTTTGAAGACTTAATGAGGGACTTTGGTGGTTCTGGGCTCAGGTTTGATTTTCTGGATAATATTTTCGGTGACTTCACTAAAGATAGACACTTTTCTTTCAAGGTATTCAGCCAGGGTTTTGGTCCGGGCAGAGTTAGATTTGAGACCCCGGGTGGTATTAATCTTGAAGAGCTATTTGGCCAGATTCGTCCCAGGAGTCAGAATGTCAGTTATGAGATAGTTATTACCAGGAAACAGGCATCTCAGGGGATGGAAAAGGACTTGGTGAGAAGTGGTAAGAGGCTTAAAGTGAAAATCCCGGCGGGGATAAAAAGCAGTACCAAATTGAGACTAAAGCATGCCCTCAAGTTAACTGACGGTGTGCCGGGTGATATTACCATTCTGGTCAGGGTCAAGTAACTCAGAAAGGAGCGCTGATGAAAATAGTTGACTATCATGAGCTAAAGCGACAGTGGACGATGCCTGACGGGCGGCAGGTAAAGCCGCACTTTATTCTAATCCCCTTTTTTACTAAGGAAGACGGTGCCTCTTTTACCATGCGCTATCATGTGCTCCTGCCGGGTGACAGGCCCGACCCGCCACTGCATACTCACCCCTGGGAGCACCAGACCTTTACTATCTGTGGCCAGGGGGTACTGCTCACTGAAGAGGGGGAGTTCCCCTTAAAGGAAGGGCTGGTGGCATTTGTTCCGGCGGGCGAATCACATATCATGGTCAGCCGGGGAGAACTTCCCTGGGTTTGTATTGATGGTATTTCAAATGTTTAGCTAAATAGTGCTAAGTACGGGGGGTGTAAATGCTGGAGATTTATCAGGAGCTGGCGCGTTTGCTTTTAAAAGGGGAGCCGGCAGTACTGGCGACGGTTATCTCAAGTGAGGGTTCAGCACCAAGGCAAGCCGGGGCCAAGATGCTCATCCGGAAGGACGGCACCTTTATCGGTACGGTGGGTGGTGGGGGTGTGGAGTACCAAGTCTTAAAAAGAGCCGCTCAAATCGTAAGTTCGGGTGAAGCAGAAACGATACACCTTGACCTTAGTGGACGAGAAGACCAGGCGGTTATGATATGTGGAGGAAGTATGGAAGTCTTTATTGAGCCAATCCTGCCGGCGGAGACGCTTTACCTCTTCGGTGCCGGCCATATTTCACAGAGTGTGGCTAAAGTTGGTAAGATGCTTGGCCTGCGTATTACCGTCATTGACCCACGGGCTGAATTTAACAATGCGGAGCATTTCCCGGATGCGGATTTGCTGGTGGTTGAGGGGTACGCTCCTGCCTTCTCCAGCTTGAATATAGAAAAGGACAGCTACATTGTAATCTGCACCCCAGGGCATATATCTGATGAAGACTGCCTTGAGCATGCCCTTGAAACTCAAGCCAAGTATATCGGGATGATTGGCAGTAAAAGAAAGGTGAAAGAGGTCAAGGGGCACCTCGTTAAAAAAGGAGTGCCAGTCGAGAAATTAGATTCGGTCCATTCTCCTATCGGCCTAGATATCGGTGCTGAAACCCCGCAGGAAATCGCCATCAGTATTCTGGCGGAAATAGTCAAGTTCAAGAGGGCTTGACATAAAAGTTGTAGAAAATCGCAAAGGAGAAAATGGATGAGTTTGGTAAAGACCGCCAGGAGGGGAGTTACCTTCTATAATCCTCAGAAGGCGCACCATGGTTACACTCTATTTTCGCCTGTTGGGGGTAAGGATGTCTGGCTGATTGATATGGAAGGTAGGTTTTTAAACCACTGGCAGATGCCCTATATGCCGGGACTGCACGGGGTAATTTTGCCCAGCGGCAATCTGCTTTACGCCGGACAGTTCAAAACCGCTGTGGAGCTGGGTCTGCCGGAAGAATTTACTGGTATTGGCGGCATCTTCCTTGAGGTTGATTGGGACAATAATCTGGTCTGGAAGGTTGAGGTGCCTTACCAGGGGCACGACTTTTGCCCGATGGAAAATGGCCATATCATGTATATTTCCTGGGAACCGAAGGGAATCCTGCCTGATGAGGTGGCTGCCAGAGTGCAAGGTGGACGCCCCTCGACTGAGTTTGAGGGCAAGATATGGGGTGACATCCTGGTTGAGATTGACCGCGAAGGGAAAACAATATGGGAATGGTATGCCTATGAACACCTTGACCCCCGGATAGATGTTATCTGTCCATACGAAAACCGCTCCCAGTGGCCCTACTTAAACTCGGTCTGGGTATGCCGTGATGGTAACATCATCCTGAGCGCTCGGTACATCTCTACGGTTTTAAAGATTGACTATCAGACCGGTAAAGTAATCGGGCGCTATGGCAAGGGCCAGGTCTATCACCAGCATGACTGCCGCCAGCTTGGGAATGGCAATATCCTGGTCTTTGATAACGGCTCGCACCGCCATGAATATAAACCCAGTTACTCGCGCTCGGTTGAGATTGACCCCGGGACAGATAAAATAGTCTGGGAATATAAGGCGAACCCACCGTCGGACTTCTATACCGCTCACTCCGGGGGCAACGAACGCTTGTCTAACGGCAACACTCTCATAATGGAGACTGACAAAGGGCGTATGTTTGAAGTAACGCCTGATGGGGAAATAGTCTGGGAGTATGTTAGTCCTTTTTATAACTACTCTTTTCATCGTTTTCATAATATAGTATGGCGGGCGCATCGTTATGACCCTGACTATCCTGGACTTAGAGGCAAGGACTTAAACCCTGACAGATGTTACCGGGAGAATAAGTTCTGGGGCCCAGGTGCTTTTAACCAGGAGATAAAGCCCTGTTTGTTCTAGTGGGTTAAATATCAAGGGGGAGATTTGCTGTGAGTCATGCCAGAACCAGCCTTAAAGGTGTCATTTTCCATGACTCCCGACGTGCCTACAGCGGTGTCACTCTACTAACTCCGGTAGATGGCAAAGGTGCCTGGCTTATTGATATGCTGGGCAGGACAGTAAACTACTGGCAGACACCGTATCCACCTGCAGGTGACGCTAAACTGCTTGCTGATGGCAACCTGCTCTATGCAGGCAAAATGCCTGGCGGACCGCTCTCTAGCCTTGAAGGCGCCGGAGGAATCCTGATGGAGATAAACTGGGATGGTGATGTTGTCTGGCAGTATGAAGACCATTATCTCCATGACACCTTCTGCCGAATGGAGAATGGCAGCACCATGGTCATCAAGTGGGTTAAAATTCCCGATGAGATTGCAGAAAAGGTTGCTGGTGGTGACCCTGGCACTGAGCTGGATGGTGTTATGTGGGGAGATGTCATCCAAGAGATAACACCGCGGGGTAAGGTAGCCTGGGAGTGGGTTGCCCATGAACACTTAAAACCTGAAGAAGATATTGGTTGCCTGGTTTGCCCGAGAAGCGAATGGACCCACTTAAATGCAGTTGAGGTGCTTGACGATGGCAATATCCTGGTCAGTTTTATGAAGACCAATACCATCGCCATTATTGAGAGGGGGACGGGCAAGATAAAATGGAAATGGGGTCCGGGTGAGTTAGCTCATCAGCATTCCCCGACCAGGCTTGATAACGGCAATATCCTGGTTTTTGATAACGGCTTTCATCCTTACGGCTTTCCCTGGGGTTTTTCGAGGGTGCTGGAGGTTAACCCGGAGACCGGTGCCATGGTCTGGTCATACGGCGGTGGCGCCGAAACCACCGAGTTTTATTCCGCCACTATGTCTTCCTGCCAGCGGCTACCCAATCGGAACACCCTGATTTGTGAAGGAAACACGGGGCGGATTTTTGAAGTTGACCTCAAAGGTAAGCTTGTCTGGGAGTTTGCCAATAGCCTGCCTTCAGATGGTTCTGAAGCAGTACAGATGGGGAGCTGTATGGTCTATACGGCCTATCGTTACGGGATGGACTATTCAGGGTTTAAGAAGCTTGAGGGTTAAAAGTGGAGAAGCAAGCTGTGGAAGCTACAATCAATCAGGTTAAGCTACGCATCATTCAGGGGGATATTACCCAGCAGGATACTGATGCCATCGTTAACGCGGCTAATTCAGGCCTGATGGGTGGTGGTGGCGTTGATGGGGCAATTCACCGGGCCGGTGGCACGGCTATCTTGGAGGAATGTAAGCGAATTGTTGCCCGGCAAGGGCGATTGCCGGCGGGTAAGGCAGTAATCACCAGCGGTGGCAGGCTCAAGGCAAGGTATGTCATTCATACGGTCGGGCCGGTTTGGCACGGTGGTAATAAGGGTGAGGCAGAGCTCCTTAAGAGTGCCTACAGAGAAAGCCTGAAACTGGCTACAGAGCATAACTTGAGCAGTATATCTTTTCCCTCAATCAGTACCGGTGCCTACGGTTATCCGGTGGATGAGGCCTCAAGTGTGGCGCTTCGGGCAGTAAGCAAACTTCTCCGTGGGCAAAGCACCTCTTTGCAGGAGGTGGCGTTTGTCTTATTTGATGTGATGACTTTCAAAACCTACTCGGATGCTCTGAGTGAAATATTAAAGGCTAACTGATTTAGTTCAACTAGCGAAAGAGTAGCTTTTGGTAAGCTCACTTATTTTTGTCTCCCAGACCTTGACCTGGGGCAGTATTTCCTCGACATCATGTTTGTGGCAGAGCTCAGTACCCGGTGTCAGTACGGTGGCTGTACCCATTGCAACTGCTAGTCTGCAGGCTTCGATTAGCGGTCGGTTGGCAACCAGCTCAAGCGCAAACCCAGCCATGGTGCAATCCCCGGCACCAACGGCACTGCGCACTTTAACTGCCGGTGGGACTGCCTTGATAGCACCTTGCTTGCTGACAGCGATGAGGCCGTCTTTTCCTTGGGAGATGACGCCGACTTCAACGCCCATTTCAACAAGATTGAGGGCTGCCTTGATAATGGCTTCCTCAGTAGGAAGCTCTGTCTTGAGTAATATTTCAGCCTCATGGACATTGGGCTTAACAAGGTAAGGCTTTGCCCTGATACCCTCCTCTAGCCATTTGCCCTCAGAGTCAAGCAGGGTTCTAACACCAATTGATTTGGCTTCATTAACTATTTCATAATAGACATTGACCGGAATCCCTGGTGGCAGGCTGCCACCAGCAACTAGCAGATTCGGTTTGGGCTTAAGTTCCTTCAGTTTTCGACGGAATCGAGCCAGAGCTTTCTCGGAGATACGTGGTCCGGGGGCATCAATCCTAGTTTGCTGGTTTGTCTTGGTGTCGGTAATGATGAAGTTGGTGCGTGTGTCATGCTCGATTGGGGTGAAGCTGAATAACACCCCTTCCTCATCAAGCAGGATTTCAATCGTCCGGCCAGTGGCACCGCCGACGAAGCCGTAGGCGACGGTTTCGCCACCCATTTCGTGAATGGCTCGAGCGACAGCGATGCCTTTGCCACTGGCATAAAGGTGGACACTCTTCCAACGGTTGGTTTCATCAACCTTCAGCCCGTCAACGGTAATCGTTCTATCAAGACAGGGATTGAGGGTTATGGTCACAATCATAGGCCTCTCCAATTTTTCACTTGTGATTAATTATGAAGTAAAAGAAAGGATTAATCAAGCTTTGGTGTCAAATTTTCATGTCATTATTCTTGTTTGTCTCTATTTCCAGTTATGAGATATAATGGATAAGATTTATCCCTATCCTGTCGAGTAGTGATATTATGTCTTGTCCATGGTTTTATTATGTCTGTCGGGCTTTAATCAGAACTTATTTCAAGCTTACGCGTTGTGAGATTGAGGGAATCAAGCATATTCCTCCTCGGGGTCCGGTGCTGGTGGTGGCCAATCACCTTAGCCTGGCTGACCCACCTTTATTGGGGGTAATGCTGGGGCGGAAAATGGTCTTCATGGCGAAAAAGGAGCTATTTCGTTTCAGGGTGATGGGTGGCTTTATGGGTGGGCTGGGTGCCTTCCCGGTGCATCGTGGTCGGCTGGATATAAAGGCGCTGCGGCGGTCTCTTAAGCTTCTTGAGGAGGGTGAAGCCCTGGTTGTCTTTCCTGAGGGGATGAGAAGCCGAAATGAAGAGTTGCAGCGAGCTTTCTCCGGAATAGCGCTGATCGCCTTAAAGAGCTGTGTCCCGATTGTTCCAGTCGGTATCGCTGGAACAGAAGGGCTTAAGAGATTTTGGCAATTAAAACGTCCCCAGATAAAGGTCAATATCGGCGAACCTTTCACCATGCCATCAGTTGACGGGAAATTAAACAAAGCAGAGCTTGTCGAATGTACGAACTTAATTATGAGGCGTATTGCCGAACTCCTTCCCGTGGAGTATCGGGGGTATTACGGGAGAAGGGAGAACTAAATGACGCTGGAGATTGAAAAAGCGACTGAGGTAGGGTTTTGCTTTGGTGTTAGGCGGGCGGTTGATATTATGCAGAAAGTTGCTCGTGAACATCGCGGTATTGAAACGCTGGGCGCTTTAGTGCATAACCAGCCGGTGTTAGATAAACTTGGAAGACTCGGTGTTAGGATTGCCAAGGGTGTAGAGGATGTCAAAGGCAATACCTTGGTGGTTAGCGCTCACGGGATAAGTTTCGAGCTTGAGGGAGAGATACAAGCTCGGGGAATTAAGATAATTGATACAACCTGTCCCTTTGTGCGTCGGGCACAGGTTGTCGTTCGCAGACTGGCTGAGTCGGGGTTCTTCGTTATTGTTTATGGTGACAGGGAACATTCTGAAGTTAAGGGTGTTCTGAGTTGGGCGTGGGGTAAAGGAATGGCCACTCTCGATATGGAGCCGCTGGTCAAGCTTGAGGAGCTGCCACGCCGTATCGGTGTTCTGTCTCAAACGACTCAAATACCGTCTAAATTCGTCGACTTTGTCAAGGGACTCATTGATCTTACTTTTACCCGGGACTCAGAACTGCGTATTATTGATACCATCTGTCACGATATTAGAAACCGCCAGGCGGCAGCGCTTGAACTGGCAAATAAAGTGGACTTGATGCTGGTCATTGGTAGTCATAATAGCGCTAATACTAATCGCCTGGTCGAATTATGTTCAACGGCTGCCAGGACTTATCTGGTTGAATCCGCTGAGGGAATTAATCCTTCATGGCTTCAAGGCAAAGAGCATATTGGTATCACTGCCGGGGCTTCAACTTCAGAGCAAACCATAGATGAAGTAATGGCCAAACTCAAGTCTCTGAATTAGATTCAAAATAAGATTTACAGGCCCATCTCTTGGGCTACTGTTTCACGGTGGAAATCGGCATCACCGAAGGTAGCCTGAGCGGCTCTGGCTCGTCTGGTATAGAAGTGCAGGTCATGGTCCATGCTAACGCCGATTGCCCCATGTATCTGGTGTGCCAGTGCCACCACTCGCTGGCTAGCCTCGCCAGTCCAGGCTTTGGCTACGGCTACTTCCTTGCTACAGGGCAGTCCTTCGCTTAACATCCAGGCTGCCTGATAGGTGACAAATCTTGAGCTATCAACATCGGTTGCCATGTCACTTAAATAATGCTGAATAATCTGGAAGCTGCCAATCGGATGGCCAAACTGCTTTCGCTCTTTGGCATAATCAACCGTCATCTCTAAAACCTGCTGCAAGCCGCCAACCGTCTCACAGCATTTAGCCACTGCCGCCCGTTGGATAACCTTCTCTATCACGGGCCAACCTTGGTCTAGGTCTCCCAGGATGTTCTGCTTCGGCACCCTCAGTTGGTCAAAAACTACCTCAGCTAGCTTGTCACTGGCAAGGGTCTTTAGAACGGTTGATTTTATACCTTGGCTTTTGGCATCCACCAGAAACAGGGTAATCCCATCTTCTGGTTTTGCTTCCTTGCTGGTTCGGGCAACACAGATTATATAGTCAGCAATGTGGGCGTCGGGAACAAAAAGTTTGGTACCGCTAAGGAGATAGTTATCTCCCTGGGCATTGGCCTTAGTATCTATTGACGAGGCATCATATTTTCCATCGGACTCAGTTAAGGCTAGGCTGAAAACCAGCTCGCCACTGGCGATTTTGGGCAGGTATTCCTCTTTCTGTTCTTTACTGCCGATATCAAGGATGGTCAAACCTCCGAGGATTACAGTGGAGAAGTAAGGCCCGGGTAGTGCGGTACGCCCCATTTCCTCAAGTAGTACCGCCAGGTCAAGGAAGCTCATCCCGGCACCGCCGTACTCTTCCGGAAAGGCGAGTCCCATCCAGCCCAGTTCAGCCATTTCTAGCCAGAGTTTGGGGGAATAACCCTCTTTGCTCTCTTCCATCTCTTTAACGGCGGTCTTCGGGCATTTTTCAGCTAAAAAATCACGCACCGCTTGTTTTAGCATTTCCTGTTCTTCAGAAAGAGCCAGATTCATTTTTACTCCTCGATAGCTTTCGTAATTTAGGACAGGCAAAACCTACTATTCAGCAGGTAAGCCAAGTCTTCTGGTGGCGATGATGTTCTTCAAAATCTCTGAGGTGCCGGCTTGCAGGCTGTAACCCTTGGAACCTAGATAAGAGTGTGGCGCCATACCCATAATTGGTGCCAGCTTCGATTCCTCAAGGAGCTGTCCATAAAGTCCTAAAATATCCATGGCAACACCGGCTAGCTTTTGTTCAAAAGCGGTGGCATATACCTTGGACATGGCGGCTTCCCAGTCGGGGGCACGACCCTCGTCCATAACCAGAGCTACCCGGTACATGTGCAGCCGCCCGACCTCAAATTCAACCTGAAGTTGTGCCAGTCGGGAGCGGATTAAACAATTTTTGGAAAGAGATTTACCATTATATTCTGTTTCCTTGACAAAGTTGATGATGGCCTCAAAGAGTGGATAGTTGGCCATCAGCCGCTCCATGCCGCTTCTCTCATAGGCAAGCTGATGGACGATTTGATACCAGCCGCGGTTTTTCTGCCCGATGAGGAATTTTTTCGGGACCCGGACATTGTCGAAGAAGACCTCGTTCCAGGCTTCACCGCCGGTAATATCAATGGTTGGGCGGATAGTAATTCCAGGCAGGCTCGTCTCAACCAGAATTTCACTGATACCTTTATGTTTTGGTGCCTCAGGGTCTGTCCTTACCACCAGGTAGATGTAATTCATGTATTTGCCGCCGCTGGTCCACATCTTCTGTCCGTCAATGATAAAATAGTCACCATCTTCGGTGGCTCGTGTCTTAAGTGAGGCCAGGTCAGAGCCGGCTTCAGTCTCACTCATTCCCAGACCAACAAAGGCTTCTCCCCTTAAGATCTTGGGCAGGAGCTCTCTCTTTTGCTCTTCAGTGCCGAAGGCAACTATTGAGCCGCCGATCTGGCGGTCAGCAAACCAGTGGCAGGCGGCCGGTGCCCCGTAGCGAAGCATTTCTTCGGCCAGAATGAGGCGGTCGATATAGCTGCGTCCCTGTCCACCATACTCCCTGGGCCAGGTAAGACCGAGCCAGCCTCTTCCAGCCACCTTGCGGGTGAACTCTGGCGAGTAGCCTATTATCCATGAATCACAGCCTGGCTTAAAGCTCTCCTGCTTCAGCTCTTCTTTTAAGAAGTCTTTAATTTCCTGTCTAAACTTTTCCTGCTCCGGGGTAAACTTAAAATCCATATAGGCATGCCTCCTGCTTCAACTCTGGCAGCTGGGATTTGAAATCTAAAAAATATTAAATGTTAGGGCTACATTGCCAGGCAGGTTACGGTTCGTGAGATGCCGGGCAGGGGATGAATTTTTCCGGTAACAAGGTCACCGATGTCATTTAGGCTTTCACCCTCAATTATGGCGATAATATCATAGGGACCGGTTACCAGATCAACTGACTTCACCCCCTTTGCCAATTTTTTAATGGCATTGACCACATCTTTACTTTTGCCGGGCATGGTTTCAATTAAAACGAAAGCTTTGGCAACCATAGTATTTCCCTCCCTTTTATGATGAAGCGAACTCATTATAATTGTCTCATCTCGCCACTGTCAATACTAACCTCTGGCTTGACAACGACTCGTTAACTTTGGGTATAATAAAACAATTTCAGGCGGAAACCCGATAATTTTAAGAATATTTTACGACAACCCCAAAGAAACTATTATCAGTTTGACCATATGGTGATTGCTTAATTTAACCCAATCCCACTTAAAAGATGCTCAAGTAAATAGGGAGGGAGAACAATCTTGGAGTATTTCCTAACTGAAGAACAAAAGATGATTAAAGAACTAGCCGGAAGGATTGCTGAGGAAAGGATACGGCCGGTGCGGGCTGAGCTTGACGAGAGAGAGGAGTTCCCCTGGGAGATTGTTAAAGAAATGGCTCGCTCGGATCTATTTCGCGTTTTCGTTCCTGAGGAATACGAGGGTTTAGGCGGTGGCTGTCTTGAATTATGTCTGGTAGTGGAAGAACTAAGTCGGGTCTGTAGTGCTGTTGCTATAACCTATGCCGCCAGTGCTTTAGGCGCCTTCCCGTTGATAGTGTCTGGTACTGAAGAGCAAAAAAAGAAACACCTTCCCGCGATTGCCAGTGGTGAGAAGTTGGCGGCTTTCGCCCTGACCGAGGCGACAGCCGGCAGTGATGCTGGTGCCATCAAAACTACTGCCAATCGGGAAAAGGGGGGTTATGTCCTTAATGGCACCAAGCAATTCATTACCAATGGCGGTGAGGCTGAACTATATACCGTTATCGCCCTGACCGATAAAGAGAGGGGTGCTCGTGGTGCCAGTGCCTTTCTGGTGGAAAAGGACACTCAGGGCTTCTCTTTTGGCAAGAAGGAAAGGAAAATGGGGATTCGCGCCTCGGCTACACGGGAACTGGTTTTTCACGACTGCCTTATCCCTGAAGAGAATCTGATTGGTAAAGAGGGAATGGGCTTCATGATTACCTTAAGGGTGCTTGATAATTCCCGCCCAGGTGTAGCGGCTCAGGCGCTTGGTATTGCTCAGGGGGCTCTTGAAGAGGCAACAGACTATGCCCGACAGCGGGTTCAGTTTGAACACCCGATTATCTCTCTTCAGGCAGTCCAGCATATGCTGGCTGATATGGCGATTGAGGTTGAGGCGGCCAGGGCTCTGGTTTACTCTGTTGCCAAAACGATAGATAGCGGTTCAAAGAGCATCAAGGAAGAATCGGCCATGGCTAAGGTCTTTGCCTCAGATGTTGCCATGAGGGTCACTACCAATGCCGTGCAGGTTTTTGGCGGTAGTGGTTATATGCGTGATTACCCGATTGAAAAGATGATGCGTGATGCCAAGATTACCCAGATCTACGAGGGAACCAATCAGGTCTTGAGAAATGTTATTGCCTCTGAACTAAGAAAGCGAAGGGCAAAGGCGGAATGAACATCGTCGTCTGCTTAAAGCAGGTGCCGGGCACTACCGAGGTTGAGATTGACCTTGAGACCAATACCTTGGTAAGAGCAGGGATTAAGAATATCACCAATCCCTTTGATACCTATGCTCTGGAGGAGGGGATTCGTCTTAAAGAGCGCTACGGTGGCAGGGTTACCGCCCTCAGTATGGGGCCTCCTCAGGCAGAGGAGATGCTGCGAGAGGCGCTCAGCACCGGTGCCGATGAAGCGGTGCTCTTGAGTGACCGCGCTTTTGCCGGTGCCGATACCCTGGCAACCTCATATACGCTGGCTCAGGCGGTTAACAAGCTGGGACAGTTTGATCTTATTATTTGCGGTCGGCAAACTTTAGATGGTGATACCGGTCAGGTAGGGCCGGAACTGGCCGAGGTGCTTCGGCTACCCTTTGTTGCCTATGTGAGCCGGATTGAGGAGATAAACAGGAAGATGCGTGTCCAGCGAATGGTCGAGGAAGGGCATGAGATGATTGAGTTCTCTTTACCGGCAGTCATCACCGTGGTTAAAGAGATAAATATTCCTCGCCTCCCCTCGCTTCGAGGGCTGGCCAAGGCCAAAAGTGCTGCCATTCCAATCTGGACAGCTGAGAAGCTAGGAATTGATACGGGCAAAACGGGCTTATCTGGTTCAGCGACCAGAGTGGTTAACGTGTTTTCCCCGCAAAGAGCAAGTATGGTTGAGATGCTCCGGGGGGAACTTGAGGACCAACTGGAGAGCCTGATTGATAAACTAAGGGATTCAGGGGTTGTCTAGATATGGGCATTTTGATTGACCATGATAAATGCACCCTCTGTGATAGTTGTGTCACTGCTTGTCCCTTCGGCTTAATCGGGATTGTTGACGATAAGGTCGAGATTAAGGAAGGATGCAACCTTTGTGGTGCCTGTCGGGAGATCTGTACTTGTGATGCCATCCTAATTGAGGCGGTTCAGGAGGAGATTGAGGTAAACGGTAGTCATCGTGGCGTCTGGGTATTTGCGGAACAGCGAAATGGCAGGATAAAGAGTGTGGCTTATGAACTGCTCTCCAAAGGGAGGCAGCTGGCGGATACCCTGAACACGGAATTAGGGGTGGTATGTTTTGGTCACAATGTCACCGAGACTGATGAGCTAATCGGTTACGGTGCGGATAAAGTCTATCTGATTGATGACCCTCAACTGGAAGACTTTGCCGAGGATTTATATGCGGCTAAATTCGTTGAGCTCATTTGCCAGCATAAGCCAGAGATAGTTCTGGCTGGTGCCACTCCAATGGGACGTTCCTTCATGCCCCGGGTAGCGGCTATTCTGAAGACCGGGCTTACGGCTGATTGTACCGGGCTTGAGATTGACCTTGAGAGGAGGCTTCTTCTTCAGACCCGTCCTACCTTTGGAGGTAATATCATGGCGACCATTATCTGCCAGGCGAAGAGACCTCAGATGGCGACTGTTCGCCCCCGAGTTTTTAAAAAGACTCGGGGTAGTGGAAGGAATGGCCAGATAATTAAAGTCGATTTTGGTAAAGAGCAGATTACCTCGAGAACCAAACTGCTTGGTTTTATTGAGGACCTTACCGAGAGAATAAAACTTGAAGATTCTGACATCATTGTTTCAGGGGGAAGGGGCCTGGGTAAGCCGGAAAACTTCAAGCTAATAGAGGAGCTGGCTCAGGTGCTGGGGGCGGCCTTGGGTTCATCCCGTCCGCCGGTAGACGAGGGATGGATACCCTACTCCCATCAGGTTGGACAGACCGGCAAGACCGTGTGCCCAAGGCTTTATATCGCCTGTGGTATCTCCGGGGCAGTCCAGCACCTGGCTGGCATGCAGACCTCGGAGATTATTGTCGCCATCAATAGTGACCCCGATGCACCTATCTTTGAGGTGGCCACCTATGGTATTATCGGCGACCTCTTTAAGGTGGTGCCGATGCTCATTGCCAGACTCAAGGGATGAGTCAGGTTAGTTTGCAGCCAGTAGCTGGCTCGGGTTATAATAGATAGGTTTCTAGATGGAGTGGGGGTGCCAGCGATGGAGATAAACGTTGCTCAACTGCTTGAATCACCCATCGGCTCAACGCAGGATTGTGAAGTAGATGAGATTATTGAAATTGTGGGTGGTAGCCGGAGCCCGGTTCAAGGTAAAATTAGCCTAATGCGTACTGGCCGAGGCATCCTGGTTAAAGGCACTTTGCATACTGAAGTTGGAACGAGTTGCAGCCGTTGCTTGAACTTATTTAATTGCCCGCTAGTATTTGAAATTGAGGAGGAGTATTATTCGACAACTAATGTCAGCAATGGTACTCTACTGTCGCCACCTGATGAGCCCGGAGGCTTTACCATTGATGAGAATCACATCCTTGATTTAATTGAGGGAATACGCCAGTATGCACTGCTTGAGATATCGATGAAGCCACTTTGTCGCGATAATTGTGCCGGGCTATGTCCTGTCTGTGGTCAGGATTTAAATTACGGCGCTTGCGCCTGTCCACTCGAGGAGATAGCCCCTCGCTGGTGGAAACTAAAAGAGCTGATTTCAAATAATAAAATGGTGTCAGAAGAGTAGAAAGGAATGCGATAGATGGGAGCTTTACCGAAACGAAAAATTGCCAAGGCACGTCAGGGTAAAAGACGCAGTCATCTGGCGTTTAACAACCCACAGATAGGCTACTGTCCCCAGTGTAATAGTCCGAAACAAGCCCATCATGTTTGTCCAACTTGTGGAACCTATGCTGGACGGGAAGTCGTTCAAATTAAGAGCCAAGTAACGAAAAAAGAGAAGAAAAGCTAATTTAATAGCCTGAATTGCTTGAGAAGCACGACCATTTCGGGTTATTTTTTTAGTGAGGATTGTTCTGTGCTTAAAACCCTCGTTTCCAACCTGGGACGGTATTTATGGTTATTGGCTTAGTAGCAAACTCAGTAAAGAGGACTGATTGTGGCTGAGACAAAGAAATTAGCCTATGTCTTTCCCGGACAGGGGGCGCAAAAGGTGGGCATGGGACGGGACCTTTATCGTAGTTTCGCTTCAGCCAGAGAAGTCTTTGAGGAGGCGGATGGGGTTTTGGGCTTTCCTATATCTAGATTATGCTTTGAAGGTCCCGAGACTGAACTTAAAAACACAATTAATGCCCAGCCGGCGCTGGTAACGGTGAGTCTGGCTTGCCTGATGGCAATCCGGGAGGTAAATGCTGACAGCGGACTTCCCAATCCCGCTTTCGTTGCCGGACACAGCCTGGGTGAGTATACTGCACTGGCGGTAGCCGGGGCGCTTGACTTTGCGACTGCTATCTACCTGGCCAGGGAAAGGGGGCGGCTGATGCACCAGGCTGGACTTATGAGGCCCGGGGGTATGTTGGCAGTAATCGGGCTTGATGAAGTTCAACTGGATGAGGTGTGCCGTGATTGCGGTACCCAAATTGCCAATTTCAACTCTCCGGCTCAGATGGTAATCAGTGGAACCAAGGAAAACCTGGCTAAAGCCATTGCCTTGGCTGAGAGCCGAGGGGCTCGCCGCGTTATTCCTTTGGAGGTAAGCGGTGCCTTTCACACGCCATTAATGGAACCCGCTGCTCAAGGTTTAGCTGAGGTTATGGCTACTCTTTCCTTTCGTACTCCAAAGATTAAAGTTGTTGCCAACACCACCGCAAAGCCAATGAACACCACCGATGAAGTAAAGGCGGAGCTATTAAGACAGCTAACCAATGGCATCCAATGGCAGCGTTCGGTTGAATATATGGTAGGTGAAGGGGTATCTGCCTTTGTTGAAATTGGTCCCGGCAGGGTGCTTAGTGGTTTAATTAAACGAACCAGTAGAAAGGTTGAAACCTTTAATATAGGTGACGTGGCAGCGGTTGAAAATTTCAGCCGACTGGTTTCGCCTAGTCATAAGAGGGAGGTGGTCTAAAATGAATCTTTCGCAAAGGGTGGCACTGGTTACTGGCAGCGGTCAGGGAATTGGTCGGGCAATTGCCTTTAAATTGGCCGAAGCGGGGGCCAGTGTTATTGTTAACGATATCAATGATACCGCCGAGACAGTAGCTCGAGAAATTAAGACGATGAAGGGAGAGAGTCAAGCTATCTTGGCCGATGTCAGTTCATCCACGGAGGTAACGAGACTGGTGGAAGAGGCGATAGCGAGGTACGGTAAGGTCGATATTCTGGTTAATAATGCCGGCATTGCTCGTGACCAGCTCCTCCTGAGGATGTCAGATGAAGATTGGGATAAGGTTTTAAATATTAATCTGAAGAGTGTCTTCCTTTGTGCCAGAGCGGTCTTAAAGCATATGATTCGGGAACGTTGGGGAAGGATAGTTAGTATTTCCAGTATTGTCGGTATAGCCGGTAATCGTGGACAGGCTAATTACGCTGCAGCTAAGGCTGGTATTATCGGACTCACTCGAACTATTGCCAGAGAAGTGGCTTCACGTGGTATTACAGCTAATGCTGTTGCCCCGGGTTTTATTGATACGGGAATGACGCAGACGATTGAGGAAAAATGGCGTGAGGAGTTAAAGGGGCGAATACCAGTTGGCTATTTGGGGTCCCCGGATGATGTAGCTGGGGCGGTTTGTTTTCTTGTCTCTGAAGAGGCAAGGTACATTACCGGTCAGGTTTTGTGTGTTGACGGTGGTTTGGGTGGATTTTGGCTGTGAGGACGGTTGATTCTTACCAGTTCGGGCTGATAGCAGTTGTCGACTAAGAGTACACATCAGGTGTCACCCTTTTCTCTGACAGGGTTTAGCCCGAATTGGTGGCGGCACTTCACCTCACTTGTTGACGGGCAACAACATGGTGATATATAGTGCTATAATCTTAATTTTAGAGTCTAAGGATGACCTATGGCTGCGGGCAGACGCAAAGCGAGGATGATTACTCTTCAAGTATTGTATGAGACTGATGCGGTGGGGCATGATGTTGAGGTGGTATTGAGTCGGTTTCTGGATGAAGCCGCGCTGACTGAGGAGAATAATACCTTTGTTCAAGAATTGGTGACTGGTGTTATCCGCAATAGGGATGAAATTGACCAGCGGATAAGAAATTTTGCCCCAACCTGGCCGGTGGAACAACTATCAGTAATTGACCGGAACATCTTGAGGCTTGCAATTTATGAGATTTTGCTTGATAATAGGGTGCCAGTTAAAGTGGCGATTAATGAAGCCGTTGAACTGGCCAAAGCCTTTGGCAGCGATAGCTCATCGAAGTTTATTAATGGTGTTTTAAGCTCGGTAGCGCTCTCGTTTACCGGTAAATAGTTTTCAAAAAGGGAGGATAAAAGTGGCCACTGTTTTTGATCGACTAAAGGAACTGGTTGTAGAACAGCTAGGTGTAGAGGAAAAAGAGGTGGTACCCACCGCCAGCTTTGTTGATGATTTAGGTGCTGATTCCCTAGACCTGGTTGAATTGATAATGTCAATTGAAGAAAAGTTTAGCACATCTTCTCGGAAGATTGAAATCCCTGATGAGGATGCAGAAAAGATAATAACTGTTCAGGATGCCATTGATTATATCAAAGACCATGGTATTGAAGGGGTCTAATTGAGGCAGATTTGGTGTTTAAAGCGGTATTTCTCGATTGGTTTAATACCCTAGCCCGTTATGAGCCTTCGCAGCATGAAATCCATCAGAAAGCTTTTAGATACGTTGGTATTGAGATGTCTATCCAGAAAATATTGCGAGGCGTTGCCGCCGCCAACAAATATCTCTATGATGAGAATAGTCGCTTACAAATAGAGAAAAGAGACCCGGGGGAGCGTTTCGAGGTTCACCGTAATTACGAATATATTATACTTGATGATATTGGGGTTACGGTCTCCGGGGAAACACTAACCCGAATCATGAAGAAGGCGGAGGAATTGTTTAAAGGTGCCAGGTTTGTTCTTTTTGATGATGCCATAGCAACCCTAAAGGTATTAAAAGAGCAAAACCTTATCTTGGGTTTGCTGACCAATCTGACCAAAGGTGTAGATGCTGTCTTGCGGAAACTGGGACTTAGGTCCTACCTCAATTTTGTGGTTAACCCAGCCGAGGTTGGCGCGGATAAACCAGACGCTCGTTTTTTCTTGGCGGCGCTTGAGCGAGCCGGTGTAAATGCTGCTGAGGCAGTTCACGTCGGTGACCAGTATGAAGTGGATGTGGTTGGGGCGAGGGGGGTTGGTATCAGCCCAATACTGATTGACCGTTATGGCCTTTATCCTGAAGTCAGCGACTGCCCCCGCATTTCTAACTTAACTGAACTAACCCGGTATCTTTAGCTTTAAAATTAGTTTAGTTTCGACTTAAATTAATCTAGTCTCGACTATGCCCCACTGGTTTTTGCAGGTACTGCTCCGCGATTTTTCGGAAGTGGAAACCATAAACCGCTAGAGTCAGGCATATCGGCAAAGACTTTGGACGCTTAAGCAGGGTGGAAATGAAAAGCTGCCAGTAGTGTCTTCTCCCTTTTTCCTTGATGCCCAGAACCCAGACTGACTTAATGAATGTCTTGAGGTGATGGAATCGGATTGAGCGAACTCGAACTATCCTCTGCGGAGGGTGGTACTCCTTGAGGAAGATTTTAATCCTTTCGTAGAATTGCTTCGGTGAGTAGATTGTATCCAGAATATGTTTGTAGCCGCTGATAAGCGTTTCTAACTTCATTTTAGGAATAAAGTTAATTGAACAGTCGGTGTTATCACCGGTACTATCTTTCAGTAGTCTATTTTCTTTTTTCAGGCGTTGATAAAGTCGGGTGCCACGTGGAGCATCGAGCAAGCCAACCATGGCGGTAACAATGCCACTTTTTTGGATAAAGCTGATCTGGTTTTTGAAGATGGTAATCGGGTCATTATCAAAGCCGACGATAAACCCCCCCTGTACCTCAAAGCCGTGGTTTTGAATTTTCTTGACCGCCTCAACCAGGTCTCGGTTTTTATTTGGCGACTTGTTGCACTCAAGTAAGCTTTCTTCGTTTGGGGTTTCAATACCAACAAATATCCGGTCAAACCCAGCCTTGCCCATTAGCTGCATCAGTTCCTCATCATCCGCCAGATTAATTGAGGCTTCGGTGAAGAGGTTAAAGGGATACTTCTTTTGCTCCATCCATTCGATGACTGCCGGCAGGGTTTCAGCCTTGAGTTTCTTCTTGTTGCCGATAAAATTATCATCGACAATAAACAGACTTCCCCGCCATCCTTGTTGATATAATGTCTCCATTTCCCTGATTAGCTGGGCCTTGGTTTTGGTTCGTGGCTTATGCCCGTTTAAGATAATGATGTCGCAGAACTCACAGTTGAAAGGGCAACCCCGCGAATACTGGATGTTCATTGACGAGTAATGCTTCATATTAATTAACGGCCAGAGCGGCAGTGGGGTTCCCTCAAGTTCGGGTCGTTCATTTGAAGAGTAGATGTGCTTCGGGTCACCTTTATCTAGATCTTCCATAAATTGAGGCAGGGTAACCTCAGCCTCACCAAGCACAAAGTGGTCAACACCCTCAAACCCATCATAGCCGGTGCTGAAAAGGGGACCGCCGGCAACAATCTTGACGCCGACTTTTTGGCAGCGCTGGATGACCTCTTTTACTGACTGTCTCTGTACCACCATGGCGCTCAAGAAGACATAATCCGCCCATTTAAGGTCATCATCGCTGAGCGCGGTGACATTCATATCCACCAGCTTTTTCTGCCACTCCCCGGGCAGCATGGCCGCCACGGTGAGTAATCCCAGGGGTGGGAAGGCAGCCTTTTTAGAGATAATCTTTAAGGCATGCCTGAAACTCCAGAAGGTATCCGGGTAATGTGGATAAACCAAAAGTATCTTCAAATTAAGCCCCTTTATCTTTTGGAAATAAAGGTTTTGGCTATTATAGCAGAGTGAAGTTGTAAAGTAAACGAGTGAGTAGAAAAATTGGCAATACTGTTCAGTCTTAGGAGAAAAATGACCACATGATGTGGACTATTCCCGATAAGACAAACACCGCTCCAATCACGTCAAAAACTATACCAATAAAATCAGGGTTTCGTATTGGAGCTTGCATAAAGGCTGCTGGCCCAGTGTATGCATTTGGAGGTTTAATGTAAGATGCATATTTTTCGTTCTTCCATTCACCAATTCCGATGAAGAAAAATCCTAATGAAAGTATTTGAAGTTCAAAGTTTGTTATGCCCTTAACTTCGACAAATAGTGAAATTAAGAAGGCAAGTGCTCCAAGATAAACGAACACTTTGTACCATCTATCTATTGTTAACCCTTTTAGGAAATCTCCAATATGCATAATTCACTCATATTGTATTTATCTTAATCACCCTATCCTCTCAAGCACCTCTTCCAGTGTCTCCTGCCATTTGCCGTCAAGCTGTTTTAAGTTGAGTCTTATCTGGCTTGAGCCGACTTTGACACCTGTCTTGAAGAGTAACTCGTGCTGTTTCTGGCTGAACTTTAAACCCTCAAGCAGGGTCAATACAAGCTGGCTATCTTCGGTAGAGATAGATTCAATGCCCGCTTTGGCAGCTAAAATCTTGATTTTTATCGCATAAAGCAGGTTTTTAACCTCCGCTGGCAAAACTCCAAACCTGTCCTCAAACTCGGTGGCCCGGGCTTCTACCGGCTCAAGTTCGTCGAGCTTGGTCAGGCTCTGGTAGATGGATAGTCTGGTTTCAAGGTCAGAGACATAATCCTCAGGGATAAAACTATCAAGTGGCAGGTCTACCGTTGGCTCTGGTGGCTTTGGCGGTTTGGGTGCTTTACCGGCTCTTTTCGCTTTTAATTCCTCGACTGTCTCAGCCAGAAGCTGGCAGTAAAGACTAAAACCAACGGCGTTGATATTGCCGCTCTGTTTTGTCCCCAGTAAGTTCCCGGCGCCTCTAATCTCCAGGTCTTTCATGGCGATACTGAAACCCGCCCCGAGCTCAGTAGCCTCAAATATTGTTTTTAACCTCTTTTGAGCGGTTGAGGTCAGGTGTTTTCCCTTATCATAGAGAAAATAGGCGTAGGCGAGATGGGCGCCGCGACCAACCCGGCCCCGAAGCTGGTAAAGCTGGGTTAGCCCGAATCTATCTGCTTTATTGATAATCATGGTATTGACGTTGGGCATATCAAGCCCCGATTCGATAATGGTGCTGCAGACGAGGACATCGGTTTTGCCATGGACAAAATCAGTCATTACCCTCTCCAGTTCCGCCTCTGGCATCTGACCGTGGGCAACGGTTATCTTGGCTTCAGGTACCAGTGCCTTAAGCTTGCTGGCAACAGTAGCGATGTCCTGCACCCGATTGTGGACAAAGAAGACCTGACCGTTACGTTCCAGCTCCCGAAGAATTGCCTCCCTGACAAGCCAGTCACTGTATTCAGCTACATAGGTCTTAATTGGCAGGCGGTCTTCGGGAGGGGTCTCCATAACACTCATATCCCTGATGGCGGCCAGTGACATTTGCAAGGTGCGTGGAATTGGGGTAGCGCTCAAGGTAAGAACATCCACTTCCTGTCGCAGTTGCTTTAGGTATTCCTTGTGGTTGACCCCGAAACGCTGCTCTTCGTCAATGATTAAAAGCCCGAGGTCTTTAAAACGGACATCCTTTTGCAATAGTCGGTGAGTGCCGATGCAGATATCCACCTTGCCGCTGGAAAGTCCATTTAAGGTGTCCTGCTGTTCCGTTGGGGTTCTAAATCGGCTCAAGACCTCAACTCGTACCGGGAAGGCAGCTAATCTTTGAGTTAAGGTGGCAAAATGTTGCTGGGCAAGTATCGTGGTTGGTACCAGCATGGCAACCTGTTTATTATCCATCACAGTTTTAAAGGCAGCCCTGATGGCAATCTCAGTCTTGCCATAACCGACATCCCCACAGACCAGTCTATCCATGGGTTTGGTTTTTTCCATATCCTCTTTCACCTGCCTTTGCACCTCAATCTGGTCTGGCGTCTCGACATACGGGAAAGAAGCCTCAAGTTCCTGCTGCCATACAGTATCGAGGGAAAAGGCAAAGCCGGGCACGACTTCACGAGTCGCATAAAGGTCGAGTAACTCCTCGGCGATGGTTTCTACTGACTCTTTGGTTTTTTGCTTGGCCTTCCGCCACTCCTGGGTGCCGAGGCGGCTCAAAGTTGGCGGTTGCTCACTTGAGCCAATATAACGACTGACACGGTCAATTTGTTCGGTAGGCACGTAGAGTTTGTCACCGGCAGCGTACCTGAGGACCAGATATTCTTTCTCGACTTCATTGGTGCTCATGGTGGTAACACCGGCGAATTTGGCAATCCCATGCTCAATGTGCACCACATAGTCACCCGGGGCTAAGTCAATAAAGAACTTATGGCGCTTGAGTGGGCGTTTCTTGGAAAAACGAAGTTCTTTGCTGAAGCCAAAAATTTCACGGTCAGTGAAAAGATGAGTGGTTTTATTGAGTACCCAGCCTTCAGCCAGTGAGCCCTGTAGCAAAGTTAGTGAGCCTGCTTCTGGCGGCTCGGTGATTTCAGCCTGAGGGGAGGCGATAATATCTTCTGTTTCAAGTAACTCTGCCAGGCGACTTGCCTGATGACTGGTTAAAATCACCCGTTGTTTTTGTGCAAGGAATTGCTTGGTCTTTTTGAGGAAAGACATTAACTGTCCGGTGTAAGTTGGGACCGGGGCGAAAATTGAATGGTCTGCCTTGCTTTTATCAATAGTATCCCAGGGCGTAAGAGACAGACGCCGGGTTTGGGCGAGTTTTGGTTCTAATTCCCCCCAGCTGAAATATGGTTTCGGGAAATTCGAGGGCAGCTCCCCCCGCTTGAGCTTCTCAGTGCGTAGCTCGCCGGCTTCATAGTCCAGGTCCTCCATGGCTCTCTGGATACTTTCAGGCTCATCGAGCACCACCAGTGAATTTGAAGGCAGGTAGCTCAGGATGCAATCCCGATTAAATAATGGGGCGTAAAACGGCATATTATCGGTGTTTTGCCGGTTAAGAAATGAGGTTAGTCCCTCTTTAAACCGCTCCCTTACCTCAGCATTTAAGCCGTCTAAGTTTAGGCTGCCTGGCAGTTTGTCAGCCCCTGATTTGCTTGGGGAAGGGACTTTAAATCCTGTCGCCGGGCTGATGGTTACTGATGACACTGTGGTTATAGAGCGTTGAGTTTGTGGGTCAAAGAGCCGGATACTATCTATGGTATTACCGAAGAATTCAAGGCGGGCCGGCAGGTCGCTTGTTGGGGGGTAGATATCAACAATGCCGCCGCGACGGCTCATCGTTCCCGGCACCTCAACCATATTTTCCAGACTGTAGCCCATCCCTTGCCATTTACGCAATAGGTTTTCAGGCTCAATCTCCATGCCTAATCTGACACTGTGAAAGGCGGCGGTAAAGTCATGGTACGAGATTATTTTTTGCATCAATGCCGAGGCGCAGGTAACGACTAGCGGTGCCTCGGGGGCTGGTTTATCCTGGCTGTCTTCAATCGGACTGGCTAAGGCAGAGAGTGCCTGGAGCCGTTCCAGCTCAGTTGAATCGTCTGAGACAACAAATTCGTAGGGCAGGGCATCAGGCTCAGGGAAGGTTTTAACCACTTTGGGGTTTAGCCAGCTTGAGAGCTGTTCGGCAAGCCGGCTTAAATTTTTCGGCTGAGCTGTAATTACCAGTATCGGCAACCTCAAACTTTGATGCAGTGCCGCCATAAAACAGGGTTTAGCCGCATCAAGTACCGTTAGCCGGATGTTGTTATCATGCCGGGACAGCTCACCTAAAATCTTTTGATAGGCTGGTATCTCTTCAATAAGAGGCAGGAGCCCGTTTAATTTAAGCGGCATCATCTTCTCCAAACACCACTAGGGCTAGCCGAAACGGACTAGCCCTCTAAGGTATTTTAACACAAGAGAGCACTTCGGTAGAAATCTGGAGCTTCGTTGCCCCGCCTGTACCTATTTGCTATAATGGGGTGAAATTTTATTCTGGTTTTATGTAAATGAGAGAACCTAAGGTTATGAAATCAGGAGCCAGTGCTTCAGTCTTGCCCTATCGCCGAGTCGTGGTTAAGTGTGGCACCGGACTGCTCACCGGCGGCGGTGACCATCTTGATGAAGGGATAATGTCAGGTCTGGTTGGACAGGTGGTACAACTTCATCGGCAGGGGCTGGAGCTGGTGATTGTTTCCTCAGGAGCCATTGCTTCAGGTAGATACAAGTTGGGTCTCCCCAGACAGCTTCGGGGCATCCCCTATCGGCAGGTGCTGGCGGCGGTAGGGCAGTATCGCTTAATGTATCTCTACGAGCAATTGTTTAGCCAGTACAATATTACCGTGGCTCAGGCTCTCCTGACCAAGTCTGACCTCTCTGACCGCGCCGGCTATCTTAATGCTCGTAACACCCTTTTGGCTTTACTTGAGTTAAAGGTAATCTGCATTGTCAATGAAAACGATGTCGTCGCCGTGGATGAGATTGAGGAGGCTAAGTTTGGCGATAATGATAATCTGTCAGCCATGGTGGCTAATCTAATTGATGCTGACCTGCTTCTGCTGCTGACTGATATTGAGGGGCTGTATACTGCTGACCCACTCCATAGTCCTGATGCCCATCTGATACGCGAGGTGGATAGGATAACCCCGGAAATTGAGCACTTGGCGGCTGGCACTGCCAGCCGCACTGGAATTGGCGGTATGGTTACTAAGATGGAAGCCGCTAAAATGGCTACCGCCTGTGGTATCACCGTGATTATCGCTGACGGTCGGAAAAAAGATATAATTCTGAAGCTGGTCTCAGGTGAGTTTTTGGGCACTCGTTTCTCACCCACCTCCGGCAAGATGGAGAGCCGCAAACGCTGGATGCTCAGTGGTCTGTCCACCAAGGGGACGCTGATAGTTGACTCGGGGGCGGCGCAAGCCCTGTGCAGGCGCAACCGAAGCCTTCTGGCGGCGGGTATCAAAAGGGTTGATGGTAAGTTCAGACGGGGTGACATTGTTAGCATTTACGATGCTGACGGGGTTAATCTTGGCTGCGGTATCACAAACTACAGTTCGGCTGATATTGATAGAATAAAAGGGGTGCACTCCGAGAAAATCTCAGGGTTACTCGGCTACGACTATGGCTCTGAAGTAGTGCACCGGGACAACCTGGTTACTACTGGTAGCATTGAATAAAGCAGGAGGTTCAGCTTAGATGAGTCCCGTTGTTTCCGGTATCGGTAAACTGTACAGGATTGATGAAGAAGAGGCGATTGCCTCGGTTAATTACCAGATTCGGGCAAACCCGTCAGCTTTTAGCAGTCAATGGATGGGGGAGATTGTCTTGAGGGATGCGGTGGACATCGGCGACGGTGGTTTGTTTGTGATTGAGCTTGAGGATGGCTCGCGGGGTAAATGTGCCCTTAAAAAAATGATTAACCGGGCAACCAGTTCGGTGCCGCCCCGTTTTGTCTATCGCCTGACCGGGAGTGGTTCACTGAAATAGTTTGTGGTAAGATATGAGTTACTCAGTAGTCGGCAGGGGAGGAAAAGGAAATGTCGGCCGTGGATATAAAATCGGCAATTGAGGGGCTGGAGAAAAAAGGTCAGGCGGCTAAGATTGCCTCAAGGGGAATGGCTAAACTCTCCACCGAGGTCAAGAACAGGGCTTTACATAATATTGCAGATGATTTACTCTCAAAGCAGGACGAGATATTGGCCGCCAATGAGATTGACTGCAAGGAGGCGGAAGCCTCGGGCTTGAGTGAGGCCATTATTGACCGCTTGAGGCTCAACCTTTCTCGTCTTAAATCAACCGCTCAGGGGGTGCTCTCGGTTGAGGCTCTGCCCGACCCGGTGGGCGAGATATTTGAGATGCGTACCATGCCCAACGGCTTAATCGTGGGTAGAAAAAGGGTGCCGCTTGGGGTAATCGGTACCATTTACGAGAGCCGACCCAATGTTACCATTGACATTTCTATCCTCTGCCTTAAGGCGGGCAATGCCATTATCTTAAGGGGCGGCAAGGAGGCAATCCACTCAAACAGCGCTCTGGTTGGGATAGTCAAGGAGGCTTCAGCGAAGGCAGGATTTCCCGAGGGGGCGGTGCAGTTTGTTGAAGTAACCGACCGGGCACTGGTTGACCACCTGCTCAAGATGAACGGTGTTATTGACCTTTTAGTTCCCCGGGGCGGGGCTGGGTTGATTAAATTCGTCTCCCAAAACGCCTCAATGCCGGTGGTTGCCGGGGGTATCGGTGTCTGCCATACCTATGTTGACCGGAGTGCCGATATTGATAAAGCGGTTGCTATCGCCTATAACGCCAAGGTGGAGCGTCCTTCGGTCTGTAATGCCCTGGATACCCTGATGGTTCACGCCGATATTGCCGGGAGTGCTTTGCCCAGGGTAGCGGCTGAATGGGCGAAAGCCGGCGTTGAGATGCACTGTGACGAGCGTTCTTTAGCGATTCTTAAATCTGACTCATCCTTAAAGCTGGTGCCGGCGGTAGCCGAGGACTGGGGCAAGGAGTTCCTGGCGCTTATCGCGGCAATTAAGGTGGTTGACTCCCTGGATGAAGCCATGGCGCATATTGAGGAGTATGGCTCCGGGCATTCTGAGGCAATCATTACCGAGGAATACGGGGCAGCGATGCGCTTCCTTAATGAAGTTGATGCCGCGGCTGTATATGTTAATGCCAGCACCTGGTTTACCGATGGTGGTCAGTTTGGCTTGGGGGCTGAGGTGGGCATCAGCACTCAGAAAATACACGCCCGTGGTCCGGTGGGCTTGAGGGAGTTGACCAGCTACAAGTGGATTATCTTTGGCAACGGACACATCCGTTCTGCCTGATGATTTAACCCTGGCCTGTCTCGGGTGTTTTCAGGATAGTTGCTTGGGCTTGAAATAGCTCTCTAATACCCTTTTCGGCTAGCAGGATTAGGGCGTCTAACGTCTCCTTGGGGAAGGGTTTGGTTTCAGCGGTGCCCTGCACCTCAACGAATTTACCTTTACTGGTCATGACCACGTTAAAATCAACCTCGGCACCCTGGTCTTCGTCATAGCAGAGGTCAAGCATCCGGTAGCTGTGAAAGATACCGACGCTGGTGGCAGCGACAGCACTCCTTAAGGGGATTGATGATAGCATCCCCATTTCAGCCATGGTTTGCATTGCCTGATGGAGAGCGACGTAGGCGCCGGTAATGGCGGCGGTTCTGGTGCCGCCGTCTGCCTGAATGACATCGCAGTCTACAATCAGGGTTCTTTCCCCGAGTGAGTCCAGATTGGTTACCGCCCGGAGTGAGCGCCCGATGAGACGCTGAATCTCCTGGCTCCTGCCTGAAATCCTTCCGAGTGAGGAATCTCGGGAGGTGCGAGTAACAGTGGCGCGGGGTAGCATGGCGTATTCAGCCGTAATCCAGCCTGAACCACTGCCCTTGAGAAAGTTCGGCACCCGGTCCTCAAGACTAACCGAGCACAGTACCTGGGTTTTGCCCAGTTCTATTAAGGCTGAACCTTCGGCAAAACTCTGAAAACCGGGCGTTATCTTGATCGGTCTGAGCTCATCATAGGAGCGACCATCGGCTCTCTTCACTCAATCTCTCCCTTTAACTTTGATACATGTCAGAGTATAGCATTGATTAAAAGAAGTTGGCAATCAGGCTTACCTCACCCCCTTCCAGCATTTTTAAATAGTCTCTTGACTAAACCCGCTCGGCTGCTTAAAGTATCCATTACGGCTAAATGCGAATGCTGCTGACAACAGTTTGGATTTAACTTAAGGAGGCAGATATGAAAAAGATACTCTGGGGGGAAATGCGTCGGGGTGAAATTGAAGCCGCCGCCAAGGCAGGTGCCGTGGTCATAATTCCGACCGGAGCCATTGAGCAGCACGGCAATCACCTGCCCATAAATACCGATACCAACTGCTGTTTTAATATTGCCAAGCGTGCTGCTGAGCTGGTAGATGATTTTCCGGTACTGGTAACACCACCGGTCTGGTGTGGCTATTCCCCGGACCATATAAAATATCCAGGTACAATTAGCCTTAAGCTGCATACCTATATCGATGTCTTAACTGAGGTAGCCACCTCGGTAGCTGCCCACGGATTTAAGAAGATATTCTTCCTTAATGGTCATGGTGGTAATAGCGGTGTTATTAACTCAATACGGGTGAAGCTGATGAATGAAGATAGAATTATAGCTTCATGTATCGGCTATACCTACTGGAGACTTATTGACCGGGAACTGGAGGCCATTAGCGAAGCTGATTTTAGAATCGGTCATTCCGGTGAGGTTGAGACCTCGCTCCAGCTCTACCTTCAGCCGGAACTGGTGGACAAAGAGATTGCTTTATGGACTTCTGGTGTTCTAGGTGATCCGGCCAAGGGTACCTGCGAGAAGGGGAAACGACTTTTTGAGGCGGCAACAGCGGCGGTGGTTAAAGTGCTCCGTGATTATCACAGTGGCAGGCTTGAAGAGGATATTACCTGGAGGCGGGAAATCAGCGCTGATTACAAAAAGCGGATTCCATTGTGATCGAAGTTTGGTTGATAATTATTTGCCGCGTAACCTGGGGGAATCAAACCATAGCCCGGCAACATATATTTCACCAGAAACTTCTTGAAAGACGACTCTCACGGTAACATCTTCAGGTTCCTGAGTGAATTTAGTCTTATAGACAACGATGGTATGTCCGTCTTGAGTTATCACTTCCCAGAATGTCTTTGAGATATAGTCCCCAATTTTCCCCTTGATTTCGGTTCTGGTCTGCCTGAAAAGACTTTCCGGGACAGCGTTTTTCATCACTTCATCAAAGCGCTCGGTGTATCCGGCATAATCATTCTCGTTAATAGCTTGTAGAATGCCTTCGGCAATGGCACTGGCGTATTCTGGCTCTGGCTTGGTGGCACAGGATACAGCCGTTACCATTAACAATATGCTTAAAATCCCGGGGGTGATTTTGACTAATGTTTTCAGCAAGCTATGTCTCCAGTGACTACTTTATGTTTTTAAGAAAACTGGCAACAACCGATTTTCTCTAACATGATTTTTCCCGGTGCCTAGATGAGGGTTTCCATTAAGGCATTGATGGTTTTATCGTCTATCCGGTTACCGTTTTGTCTGAGCCGGTGGATAATTTTCTCAACTGCTGGTCGTTTCGCCGGGTCATGGAGGTCGTCTAATTGGACGTAGATGCCGGCTCTTCGGCCAATCTTAAAATTGGTCTTTTCTTCAGTCGACAGGTGCTGAAACCTATCGATTACCCCAAGCATTTTATCTTTGTCCTGAGGCAGCTTGCCTTCGACTTCCTGAAGAAGGTTATTGATGTGGTCGCTGATGTAATTTGAATGGCACTGGAGGTTCTCAATAAATAGTCTTGCCTCCTCAATAGTTCTCTCCTCAGTTGCCCGGATGAAATTGCCGTTTTGCACTTCCTCGTATAGAGGCATTTTGCGATTGATAGTCAAAGTTCTGACCCGAATAAAGTCGGGGTTGATTTGATTCAGTACCCCGGCGGTACCGGTGGCATGCTCCCGCCACATTTTCTCTCCGCCCAGACCTAAAATAACATACTCAGAGAGTGATATGCCTGACTCGACTATCTTCTGCCCGGCTTCAACCTGCTCAGCCGATGTAACCCCTTTATCCATGTATTCTAGGATTGGGTCGTAGCCTGATTCCAACCCAAGATGCAGGCGGGAGAGCCCGGCCTCTTTAAGTTCGATTAATTCAGCCAGGCTTTTCCTGCGGGCTGTTTTCGCCCGGCCATAGCTTGTTATTCTCTTGATATTGGGCAAACTTTCTTTAAGAAATCTGATTACCTCAGCCAGTTCGTCGGCTCTCATGATGATGCTGTCGGCATCCTGAAGGAAGGCATTCTCGCCGCCGGCATAAAGCCATAAAGCCACGTTGTAGAAGGCCTGGTCTGGCGAATTATTGAGCAGTGCTGCGGCTACCTCCTGGATTCGGTCGCCATAACCGGATTTCCAGGCGGTTTCTTTTATCTCGTCATGTATGGCACGAGCCGCCTTTATATCCTGTTTTATTTCTTCAACCTTGCGGAGCTGGAATTTATCGCCTTTATAGTTCTTACAGAATCTGCACCGGTTCCAGGGGCAGTTTATCGTTGCCCTGATGAGCAGTGAGTAAGCCTCGCTTGGCGGTCGTATTGGTCCTAACTCAACCGAATATGTCATTTTTAGCCTTTAGTCTTGAAAACTAACTTAGTTGATTATATCGTAATTTACAGGTAAAATAAAGCCGAGTTTGAGCTGAATAGAGAGGAACAGCAATGTATGTCCCGATGCTGGTGGGGGACTTCCTGAGGCGAGCCGTCGAACAGTATGGTAAGAAGGTTGGAGTGGTTGATGGGGAGAAGCGGTTTACCTATGCCGAGCTTGGCGAAAGGGTTAACCGTCTTTCCAATGTCCTCCTGTCTTCAGGAATAAAGAAGGGTGACCGGGTTGCCACAATTGAGGTCAATACCCATCGGTTACTTGAGCTGTTCTACGGCGTTCCACAAATTGGTGCCATTCTCCTGCCGATAAATATCAGGCTTTCATCTGACGAGATTGCCTATATTCTTAACGATGCTGAGGTAAAGTGTCTTATCTTATCTGAAGACCTGGCTGATTTAGTTGAGCCGATAAGAGATAAACTTAAGACAACAGAAAAATATATCCTGATGAGAGACGGCCCGGCCAGGGATGATTTAGCTATCAAAGGTGACGAATATGAAGATTTGCTTGAGCGGTCGTCACCGGTTTTGGATAAGGACATTGACTTGGATGAGAGAGACCCGGCGGAGATGTTCTATACCAGCGGCACCACCGGTAAACCGAAGGGTGTCTTGCTTACCCACCGCAATATATATATTAATACCATAAATTATCTTTATGCCGAAAGAATAAGTGACTCTTCAGTACTCTTGCACTGCATCCCACTATTTCATGCCAACGGCTGGTGCGGGGCTCACAATCTAACCTGGGTGGGTGGCAGGCATATCATGCTGCGGCAATTTGACCCTGAGGTGGTTTGCAGGCTTATTCAGGAAGAGAGGGTAACCTATATCCATCTGGTGCCTACCATGGCCAATACCCTAGCTCGCTTTAAGGAAATTGATAAGTGCGACTTGAGCAGTGTCGAGCGTATTTCAATTGGTGGCGCTTCCCTGTCAGAGGCAGTACAGGAAGCGATAATTGAAAAATTCAGACCTGGCTGTGTGGTTTGTGCCGGTTACGGTCTGACGGAGACGGTTGGTGGTTCCAATATCACCAATCTCAAGGACTACTTAAGTGACTTGCCTGAGGAAGAGAAAAGACGGAAAACACGAAAATCGGCGCTACCGAGTTTGATGACTGAAATCAGGGTAATCAATGAAAAAGGTGAGGATGTCAGGCCTGATGGCAGGGAAATAGGTGAGGTCGTAATGCGGGGAAATAACATCATTGATGCGTACTGGAAACTCCCGGAAGAGACCGAGAAGGCGTTTATTGACGGCTGGTTTCGAACCGGGGATTTAGGCACCATTGATGAGGAGGGTTATATCCAGATAGTTGACCGCTCAAAGGACTTAATCATCAGCGGTGGCGAGAACATAAGTTCGATTGAGATAGAGAACGCAATCTATTCTCATCCGGCAGTACTGGAAGTAGCTGTAGTCGCGGCACCACATGAGAAATGGGGGGAGACACCGGTGGCACTGGTGGTACTAAAGGAAGGGCAGGAGCTTGCCGGGCAAGACCTCGTAAGCTACTTACGGACTAAATTAGCCCGATTCAAAGTACCCAAGCTAATCGAATTCAGAGATTGCTTACCCAAGGGTGGAGCCGGCAAGATATTAAAGCGAGAACTCAGAGAAGAATTCTGGACAGGATATGAGAGAAGAGTCGGTTAGCTAACTATTTGGAAAGGAGATTTTTAAATGGGGATGTTGGCTTGGATTTTCGGTTTCTTGGGGGGGCTGGCTATGGTGATGGGTATTATGACTGCTACCGGGGTAGTCCCGATGCTCGCTACCGAGCTTACCTGGCTGTTCTGGTTTATTTTGAGTGGGCTCTTGCTTTTAATGACAATTGCCTTTGCTGCCGGTCGCAGTGGCTATGAAGAGTAATCTCTCTTAATTGACTGCATTACTAGAAGAGCAATAAGTTGTTTAATAATGCCTCTTTCAGGGAATAAGGCAAAGATTTTATTGCGTGTTTTACCTGATGCTGTCAGGAACGCGTTGTTGGGTTTCAGGGAAGGAGTGTTAAGAGTAAGGGTAAAGGCCTCGCCTGAAAAAGGCAGGGCCAATCAAGAACTCGTCTCTTTCTTGAGCCAGATACTGAGCCTACCAAGGGGTGCTTTAACCATCATTAAAGGGCATACCTCCAGGGATAAGGTTATAGCTATTGATGGCTTGAGTCAGGATGAGGTCATGAGGCGGCTCTCCTCCTGCGGCGACGCAGGTACCAGTAAATCCCGCCGCCGATAACTCCCCATACCGGGATGAAAATTGCCAGCCAGATGAATATATTCGCCAGCACTTGGACAAAGGTGACCATGCCGTTCCAGGCGGCACTGGTAACATTGTTAGCACTCCACCCCGGGTGGACAAGAATATAGTCCCTTCTGGTTTTGGTATCGGCGTTACCTCTGTCGTCGGTCACCTTGAGCGAAATGGTGTAGCTTCCAGCACTCTTGTAGGCGTGGACGGGATAGGCACTGGTGCTCGTCTCCCCGTCACCGAAGTCCCACTCGTAGCTATACGGGGCAAAACCCCCGTAAACGCGGCCTTCAAACTCGATCTTCTCCCCCTCCTTTACCCTCTTCTTATTAGCGGTGAAGTTGACATCGAGCTCAGCCTGGTTGAGTTGCACTCTGATAAGTGAGGTGGCGGAGGTTCGCTCCAGATACTGCATCCGGCCCTTGATCTGCTCAATTTCGCCCCTTGTTCTTGAGAGCTCCTTCTGGATACTGAGGATATCCTCTACCCTTTCTGCCTTCTCCATCAGCCGCAGGAGCTGCTCTTCGGTTGCCTCCAGGTTACCCAACTTGGCACTCAGGTCAACATACTCCTCGGTTACGTCTTTAGCCGATGTATCCTCATGGGTGACATCAACCGCTAGCTGGCGTAAGGCTTCCATGACATCGCCAAAATCCTCGGCCGGCACGCGAATGGTGATGATACCAACCAGCCTTTCCTCATCCTTCCACCTCTTTGAAGAAACGACATAACCGCCAAGGTTCTCAGCGAGGTTAGCAACTTGGTCTAAAGTGGTGGCGACATCATTTACTACCAGCGATATTTCTGCGGTGCGGACTATCATGCGAGTAGCCCAGGCTTCCCCCAGCTCGGGCATCCCTTCCAGTGCTCCCTCCTCCGTTATCGGCACTTTAGCTGGCCTTGGTGCCGGCGCTGGCGTTGGAATTATTCCTGACGTCACCGTTGGGGGTGGTGGAGTCGGTGGTGGCGGCATTTCGCTTGGGTATGGTGCTGGTGTTGGCTCTGGTGATGCCGCACAGGCGGTAGACATCACTATTAAAACGGCTAAAAGTAGTGCTGTGGTAATTAAGAATATCCTTTTCACGAGCAAGCCTCCTCGGTGTCCTTGCTTCAATATACTATAACGAAGAAAGGATGGAAAGGTTAGGCTAGTTTAGTTTGGCCGCTAAATGGCGGATATTATTAAAATCAAAAAAGGGCACCAGCCACCGCTATCTAGCGGTAAAGCCAATGCCCTTCTTCATGACATCACACTACTACCTCATCACTATTGACTATTAAGGTGTTGAGGCTTTTATTGTAGTTCTATCCGGGGATTTGTCAATACTCGCAAAAACAGAGATGAACCTGCAAGGTGTAGACGCTATAGGCACCTGATTATAGTGTTCCCGCTGTCATGCCATATAGCTGCCGACACATGGTGCCGGGGCACAGGTAGTAAGACATAAAGTGTTAGGTTAGATTTTATCTCACGAAATGAGTTTTACGGTGTAGCAGACCTGCGTAACGGACCTCTGCCTTAGTCTCTTCCAGTTGGAGGTTAACTATATCTCGTATTGAGATTATGCCCTCTAGCTTCTGGCCAACTACTATTGGGAGGTGTCTGATCCTTTTTTGCTTCATTATGCTGGTTGCATAATCTAGGTTGTCTTCAGGAGTTCCTACGGCTACATTCTTGGTCATCACATCTTCGACCGTGGTGTTGCCGATGACGCTGCTACGCTGGAGGCATTCTTTCAATAAATCCCTTTCGGTAATAATTCCCAGTAGCTCGCCCTCTTCGTTGCAGACAGGCAGTGCCCCTATGTCATTTTCGACTAGTTTCTGAATAGCGAGGCAGACGGTTTCATTTAACCCAATCGTGATTACCGGGGCGTCTTTGATTTTTAAGAAATCCCTTATCTTCATAGCGTGCCTCCTTTCATTAATTCGCGTTCGCAGACCTTGAAAGCAAAAAAGGTACCAGCCGCTGCCTATAATTCAGCAGTTCTGGTGCCCTTGTTAACTCCCTCATTTTTGACGCCCCGGCATTAAAATTGCGTTATTTCAAATTTATTTGCGCACGTTATAACTTGAGCATAGTTCCAACTGGTGCGATTGTCGATGCTATAAAATGCCTGTTTTTACTGCGTATATTACCCTGTTTTTATAGTCGTCGATGTCCTGAACTGCAGTGCGCCTATTTTTCCGTCTTCACCCACAACCTTTCTCCATCAGTGATGAATTCAATTGTTCCGTGCTGGTCGGTGCGGAAGATATATTCTTGCTTTAGACTTGCGTTGAGTCTTCCCATAACTTCAGGGGAAGGGTGACCGAAGTTATTATTGGTGCCTACTTGAATTATGGCTAGTTGCGGATTAACCGTCGCTAGAAATTTATCACTGGTTGAGGTGTCGGCACCGTGATGGGCTACCTTGAGTACGGTGCTGGATAGGTTGACGCCGTGCCTCATAAGTTTAAATTCCGCCTCCCATTGGATATCGGCCGCAAAGAGAAAGTTTAATTCGCCCATGCTTAAGTATAAGACTACGGCGTTATTGTTTATATCAGACCCGGTATCATCTAAATGAGGCATTGGGGGATTGAGCACCTTGATAAAAACTGCTTCACCCAAGTCAATTTTCTGTCCGATTCGAGCCGAGGTGGACTTAATATCCTTTTCCTGAATTACCCTTAACCACTCGTCATAGGTTGGGGACTGAAATTCTAGATCTGGATAGAGCACCTCTCCTATCCGGTAGCGTTTTACTACCTCTACCAGGCCGGTAAGATGGTCGGAATGGGGATGAGTCAGCACTACAAGGTCAATACTCCTATCCCAAAAGGGCATTTGCTTGCTTAATGCCGCGGTTATTCCTTGAGGACTCGGACCGCCGTCAATCAGGATGTCTTGACCTGCTGGAGTCTGAATCAGGATGGCATCGCCATCGCCGACGTCGAGGAAGCTGATATGCAGTTTGCCATCGGGCATGCTTAAAGCGGCTATCCAGACCAGACTGGCGATTACCATTAGTGGCGGGACGACCCATTTCGGGGGCAACTTGGAAATAGAGGAAGCGATCTTAGTGATGACTGACTTTGTCGAGTTCGAAAGTCCGGTGAGGAAAGCGGTGGTTTGCTGGCGGCGGCTCAAAATCCACAGGCTCAAGCCCAGTCCGAGATAATATATCCAGATTAAATGGGTACTAAAAGCCTCTACTTCGGTAAAGGATAAAGGGAGGGTGGCGAAACCATTAACTACCACTAGCATGTAAGACAAAAAGAACCAGACAAGCCAGCCAACAGCTTGAGCTAGAGGCAGGATAAAAAGTCCCATGGTAGCGGCTAAAGCACCAGCGATGATAACAACCGGGACTGCCGGCAGGACCAGGAGTGTCACTACAGGTGAAGTGAAGGAGATGATCCCGAAATAGTAGGCAATAACTGGCCAGACAAAAATTACTGCCGCAAGGGTGATGCTGAAGCTATCAGCCGCAAAATTGGCTGGAGATACCAGATACCCGGTTTCACCCAGTTTAGCTTTGATGATATTTCTGCCTAGGGACTGGAGTGTGGGAAAGATAAAGACCAGCCCAGCCATTGCCAGAAAACTTAACTGGAATGAGGCATCCCACAGGACTTGAGGGCTTAAGCCAACCATTACTGCCGCGGCTAGAGTGATGGCAGTGATGGCGCTCCGCTGTCTCCCTAGAAGCTCTGCGCTAAGAAAGAGACTGACCATAATCGCTCCGCGGACAACTGGCGGATTAAAGCCGGTAATTATGGCATAAAACCAGACGCCACCAAGTGCCAGCCAGATGTAAATATAGTGCCTCCTGCCGAAAAGCCAGAGCCCAATGCCGAGCAGGATACCAGCCACAATTGCCAAGTGAAGACCGGAAATAGCTAGCAGATGAGCAGTACCACTTCGGGCGAAGTCATCTCTAATATCTTGCGGAATATTGTTCCGGAGACCCAAGATAATTCCCTGAGCCAGTGATGCCTGAGGCTCAGGGAATACCTCATTCACGCTTTGAGCCAGGTTGTTTCTCAGGGAATAAATCCATGAAAGCGGTTTTATGCCTTTGCCCGTCTCCAGAACCTCTATTTTCGGGTAGTACATAACGGAGTAAATTTGTTGCTGGGCGAGGTAAGCTTGATAGTCAAAATTCTCAAGCTGGGGTGGTGTCTTGAGCTGGCCACTTATCCTGAGTACCTCACCATAGCTATAAACCGGATATCTGGCTGCGAATATTAAGGCGGTGCCGGAGGCCTCCTGCCATTCCTGGCCGATTTGTATTTCAGTCGCTTTTAAGTGAAGATGGGTGGTTTTATCCCTGACTTCAGGGTCCTGACTCACTATTCCTTTGATTTTGACGGTCTCTTGGTCGTTATGAAACTGGAGGTGATGCTCATCTATGGTTGGCAGACTTAAGCCAAAATAAAAATTGCCGCTGAAGAAGACAATTATGCCAAGGCTGGCCAGGATGAGCGATTTCCTGTGTTGCTGGAAGAGGAAAAGCAAAGCGAGGGGAATAAGACCAATAGAGATAAGAACTAAGGGCAAATCGAGTTTTGCCCCAAGAAAGATACCCAACACCCAGGCACAACTCAAATATATTAGGGCCAATGTCTATATTCCGAGTATCAATCGGCTACGGTAATCAGGTGTTCGATCCGTTCGTAGGTAGCAATTCCAATGCCTCCTACGCTGATTAACTCACTGGTACTATGGAATGGTCCGCTCTGCTCCCGATATTCGATGATGGCTTTAGCTTTAGCCTCGCCAATTCCCGGGAGCGCCTCAAGCAGCCAGGCCTCAGCCCGATTAATATCTATCCTTTGCGGTCTTTCTCCTTCTCCAATCGGGGGTATGTAGAGTTTAAGCTTGGTAAGATCGGCGTAATCGGTGGTGCCTCCGGCTCTGTTAACGAGGTCTTCCAGGCTGTCATTTGATTTTATCGGGTAGGAACCGGGGTTACTGATGGCACCGCTGACATAAATCTCGCCTGGAAATTCTTCGGGTGGTGATAAAGAAATCTCTATCGGTTGGTTTGTTTTATAGCGTGACCAGATTACAACGCCGCCGCTGATGATAGTCAGAACCAGGAGGACAGTAACTATAGTCCATAGCTTGTCCGGTTTACCGGTTGCCATGAGAAGATTAGACTCCAGTCAAAGCTGCCCGTAGTGCTATTTCTGCTTCGGGGGCAGTGGCGGCGATTAGCTGGTCTTCGGCCTGGAGGATGGTTTTGGCGGTTGGTATCTGGGGTTTTTGCCCCTTGCGGATGATTAATGAAAGGACACTTTCCGATGGCAGGGAAAGTTCCTTAATCGATTTGCCGATGGTGGTAGCATTGGGGGGTATTTTCACCTCTACAATTTCAAACTCTTTATCTTTAGTGATTAAAAGATGGATTAAAGGATGTGTTGGCACTTCCTCTTCGATATGTTCGATGATGAGGTTGGTCGAACTTACGGTAACATCAACCCCGAGTTTCTTGAATAGGGTCTCGTTTTGTGGGTTCCTGATGCGGGCAATAGTGCGTGGCACCTTGAATCGTTGCTTGGCTACCTGGCAGGAGACCAGGTTATCCTCGTCATCGCCGGTTACCGCAATAAACATGTCAGCTCGGCTGGTCCCCACTTCTTCTAAGGTAGTAGTTTCACAACCGTCACCCCGAAAACAAACACTACCGACTTCCTCGCTGATACGGTCGCAGATGGCAGCATTCTTTTCAATGACCAGTACTTCATGTCCCTCATCAAGTAAGGCTTTGAGGAGGTAGTATCCTGTTCTGCCACCGCCGGTAACTATGATGTACATCTTTCTATCCTAGCTTTCTAATTTTTCCTTTAGTAGTTGGGTGAATACCGTGGTTGGACTAATCGCTTCAATCCCCAGGGTTTCATATATGTCCCGGCGTAAAGGGTCATAGATGCGACAGGTCACCTTGGGTACATTAAATATACTCTTGGCGATTTGAGCCGCCATAATGTTGCGATTGTCTCCTTGGGTTACCGCGACAAAGGCATCAGCTTCCTCAATGCCGGCCCTTTTCAGGGCTTCCTCGTCGATACCATTGCCCAGCAGGGCGGTGCCATTAAAATCAGAGGGCAATCTGCGAAAACTATCAGCATTAATATCCAGAACCGTAACCGAATGCCCGTCAGCAGCAAGCAGTGTCGCTAGTTGTGCCCCGACTCGTCCGCAACCCATGATAACTACTTTCATAATAGCCAATCCTTTAGTTAAGGTGTGTACTGATGATCCAGTATCACGCGGCAGGGTGCATTTTTTAACACATAAGGTACTACATTGCCAAGACTGAACTGGCCGAAGCGCTTCTTGTGGGCAATACCCATTAGGATAAGGTCAACTCCTTTTTCCGCCGCTTCGTCTACAATTGCCGGCCCGGCTTCACGTGCCTGAAGTACATCAGTATCTACTTCGTAGTCTTGTTCTTCGGCAATACTCTCAATATGGTCCAATGTTTTTTCAGCCTTCCTTATTTCGGATTCAACTTCTGCATCCAGTGGCAGGGTACGTTTAACCGTGATAACATAAACGGCATAAACTTTCCCCTTGTTTTTTTTCGCCAGACTGCAAGCTAGCCTGATTGCCTCGTCATCGACTGGTGTGTCAGCTACCGGTACCAGAATCTTCAAAAAGTCCACTGTTTTTAACTCTCTGCACAATTAAGGGGTATTATAGTCTCCTTATTAGAAATCCGCAATACCTCTACCGTGCCAATTTTTCACTGGGGTGAGGAATTCTCTTTTAGCTCACTTATCTGGGCGTTTACAACCCTCACCATGGTGTCTCTAAGCACCTCTAACTCAACAGCAGATAGTTTTTCCAGTTCACCTAAATTGTACTGAATAACACTTATGATTTCTCGGGAAGGACGCCGTCTGGGGAGCATGAAGTAGGAGTAGAGGGTGGCGATGATAATGCCGAAAAAGGCAGTGGTGCTGAAAAGCGACCAAATGGCGCCGATTGTTACCCCCCCAGCAGTAATTGGTCCGGGAGCATTAGCTCCTTGCGTTTGCATGGCAGTGAAGCTCCACCATAAGGCGTCACCATAATCAGCAAACTGTTCGTTTATCTCATGCTCGGCAAAATAAACACCCATGGAAAAAAGTAACCAGAGGACTACCAAAGCGACCATTATAGGAATTAGGGGGGTTCTGGTAACTGTCTCCAGAAGGAAATTGAAAACTGCTGGAATATTTGGGGCGATGCGGAGCCTTCTACGGGGCTTCATCCTTCTCCGAAGCACTTTATCTCCCGGCAGGTGCGAGGTTATTTCCTCAATTGTTTCTTCCTCTTTCATCTCGATGACCTCCCTCCCGTTTTAATTTTACACGTTTACTTCGGTTGTCTCTTTTAGCTCGCCTCTCTGCTTCCTGCGGCGGTAAAGGTAATAGATAATTAAGTCTAAGGCCATCCGGACAAGACCAACCCAGCGGCTATAAGGTTGGATAATTAATATTATAACCCAGATATGGTGGAATGGGTATAGGCTGAGATTGAGATGGTAACGATATAGCTTGGCATTAGCGCCCAGCCGGCAACGAGGCCAGTGGTGTCGTTAAAGGCATGTCGGGCAAAACTGGCTGAACCACCGGCTTCAGGTAGCATGGCGGTACCTTCAGCACAGGTAAGGGCAGTGAAAATGAAGAGGACACCAGCAATACCCAGTGCCAGAGGGGTAGCTCCGGAGGCTACCAAGGCTGCAATGCCGAGGGCGCAATAAATTGAGGAACCGACATTACCATAGCCAGCACTGAGTAAAGCCGGAACGCCTAATACCCGTCTTAAATGGTAGCGCCTAATCCACCGGGGGCGAAAAACTCTATCATCGGGTTTAGGGTGCCAATTATACATGCTTTATTTGTCCACTAGCTTGGCACTGGTTCTCTTGCCATTTAGTGCGCTCCAGCTCCATAAGCACAAAATTGAATCCATTCCGCTTTGAGCGCCCATACGGGAGAAAGCCGCATTTTTTAAAGCACTTTTGTGCCCTGACGTTTGACCTTAGTGTTTTAAGGTAGATGCGCTTGAGATTGGTGTGCTTGAAGATATAATCTGCAAGGGCAGTTGTGGCACTGGTACCATATCCTTTACCCCAAAAATCACGGTTGCCAATCATAATACCAAATTCACTTTCACCCTTAGCTCTATCAATGTCATAGTAAACAATATTACCAATGTGCTTACCCTCAGGCGTCTCTATGGCAAAGGCGTGCCTGGTTGTTGAGGGTCGTTTTAGTTCAATGGCATAACTTTGCAGATAATCAGAAAAAGCAATATTTAGCGGTGGCACAGCATCAAGCTGGACAAGCTCGAGGTCAGTGCGCCAGGAGTAGTCGTTTAGAGCATCAGCTAATCTTTTCGCGCGCAGTCTGATCTTGCTGCCGGTAATCATAATATTATAACTATTACCCTATATAGTCTCGAATCTGGAATGATAGCGAGTCGTCTGTTATCGCCAGTTCATTGAGGACTTCAACCGCTGCCTGGCGAATTTCTTTTTTAGGATTAGTCAAACATTTCTTTAATGACTGTTTCGCCTTATTGCCCCCAATTTTACCCAGTGCCTGGATTGCAGCTAGTTGAACCTCAATATCCGGGTCACCGGTAAGTCTAACCAGATGAGGCAGCACTTCTCCCGCTTCTAACTCACCGGAGGCTAGCGCCGCTTCATATCGCATCTCGGCATCAGCACTCCCCAGTTCCTTTATCACAATGGGCAGCCAAGACCGGTCACAGCTTTTACCCATGGCATGGAGAGAGCCGACTTTCAGTCTTGAGTCATGACTATGATAGGCCTTTGTAATGGCTGCATTTACCTCGGGTAGACTTAAGTAGGAGGAGGCCTCCAGGGCTCGGCGTCTTATTTCTATCGGCTTGCTCTCATCATTTAACACCGTCAGCAGAGCTAAAGTTATCTTTGGGGTATAATCGGAACGAAGTTTTTGGCATTCAGCCAGTAGTGCGAACCTGCCTAGTACCGTAGCCGCCGCGGCTTGGACCTTTTCGGAATTATCTCGGGTAAGCAGCTTAATTAACGGTTCAATCAGCGCCGGTTCTTCATTCTCCCATAGCCCCTCAATTGCCAGATACCGCACTTCAGCATCCCCATCCTCAAGACAGCCTTTGAAAATGCTATCAAAATTAAGTTCAGCGTTATCTTCAGCAAGCTCAACCAGCCGCTGCATAATCTGGCGTTGCCGTTTGGGCTCAATTTTTATCCAGGCTTCCTCAACAAGCCTTAGCTCGTCAGAGTTCAAGTTTGATAGATCGGCGAGTTTTGAATTAAGCAGCGGCTCACCACTGTTAACCAGGTTTAGAATGGCTTCTTTAGCTGGTGTCAGCATCAACATCTCCGGCTTATTCTTCCTCTTCCTCCTCTTCTTCCTCACTTTCCCAGATAGGTGTCGTGAAGTAGTCAATGTATTCGCCCATCGCCTGGGCGGCTACCTGTTTCATTCTTTCTTTGGTTTCTCGAGCTAACTGGGCTAACTCACTTAAGTCAACACTAATACCTAATATCTTGGTCAGAAATTCCAGTATTGCCAGAGCCGCCATCGGGTTCTGCATTCTGGTGGTATAAACAGGCACTTCACCCAGGAGGCAGATACCACCGATGTTCCTCTCTTTAGCAACACCGAGTAAGAGCCCGTTAAGCCCGGCAATTTGAAGGTCGCTCTTCTGTATTAAGTTATACTTGGCTAAATCTTGAGCTACCTCTTCGTTGGTGGCAACTCCCCAGACTCGGGGTAGTTCGGTATGGTGGATTCGGGTCAGGGCGGCGGCACAGGTATATACCCGGCTCACTCCGAACTTGAGTCCAATATCAAGAACACAATTAGCCAGCTCATAACCCTTGGAACTTGGCTGGTCATCACCGATAAATACAATCAAGTCCTCATCTCCGGCTATGTTTTTCCAGTAGTAGAACCGGCTCTGAGGAAAATTTGGGGCTTCAACGATGCTATCTTTAGCCATTACCCCAATTGGGTCAAAAAAGTAGGGGGCATTTATTTCCGCCAGCTGTTTAAAATCGAGCTTTCTTAAGAGATAAGTGGCGACGATGACGGCTACATTACTGATGCCGGGCCAGACCGCCAGCATATTCGGCGAGTTAAGTTTTGGCTTCGAATAAAGTTTAACCAGCCCTTTCATTTCTACCCCGCTTTAAGTTATTTACTGGCCACTGCTAGACTGGGACAATAAAGAGACGGTGTTTTAATATGGCTACCTACCCATCTGGTGTCACTGCCAATGGCTACAATCTGGTTAAGAACCTCATAGATATTTCCTGAAATCATGGTATCTTTTACCCTGCCTACTATTTTACCACTTTCTACCTTATAGCCAAGCAGGACATTGCCACTGAAGGCGCCGCTCAAGATATTGCCTTGTCCGGCTCCCATTACTTGTTCAATTAATAGCCCCTCCTTTATATCACTGACCATCTCATCAAAGGTGGCATTACCAGCCTCAATTACAAAGGCACTCGGTGCTGGGGCGGGTAAGCCACCACCACTCCTGCTGGCACTGGCTGTGCTCTGAGTATTGGCTAAGGCGGCGGTTTGCAGGTCATAAAGAAAGCTCATTATCTTACCTTCTTGGATTAAGGGAGTTTGTTTGCTTGGTATACCCTCATCATCAAAGGGACGGCTTTCAGGGCGATAAGCTATGGTTGGGTCATCCCATAGATTTAACTTGCTGCTGAAAACCTGATGAGTGAGTCTGCCGATTAAAGGTGAAACCCCCTGCAAGACTAGTTTACCGTTAAAGGCTGCCATTAGCGGTGTCATTATAGCACTGGCAACCCCGCTAGGGGTAAAGATTACCGGCAAATTTTTAGATGGTAGTGAAGCGTGAGTTTTAGCCAGATCAAGCTGCCTGGTTACCCTTTCAGCTACTTCTTTTGATTTGGTTATCGGGTGGCAGGAACTTTCACCGTCGCCAACAAAAAGCATGTCAGTATCACGGATAAGAGTGCCACTGATACCTAAATCGAAGGTGCTTATATGATAAGCCGACTCGCTGCCTTCAGAATTGATGATTCGGACTGAGGTTACTGCTTTACTTGCTTCGGCGTCACATATGATGTCCGGGGTGTGTTCGGTGACGGTGGCGATAAGCTCTTCGCCAAGTCTGATCATCTCGCTTGTGGTTACGGAATCTATGTTCGGGTCAAATACGTCAATTTGAGGAGGGCTGGTCTGGTGAGGGAACCGGAATTTGGCTGGCATGCCGAACTGGGCTGTTTCTACTGCCATTTTAACCAGGCCAGCTCTGTCCTCGAGCCGTGTCGAGACTGCATAACCGATCCTGCCCTGTTTAATGAGGCGTAATGCCACTACAGTAGTTTGCTTGCTCTGAACATGTTTTAAACGATTGGTCTCAAATGCAACTGGCGTTACCTCTGATGAAACCAGGAAAACCTCAGTCGCCTCAGCTATCTTTTTGGCTTGAGCCAGGAGTTCTTCCATCTAGCTGCCTCCAATCAAACAGTGGCGAATCCGGATATGAGGGCTGCCATTAGAGACTGGCAGCGGCGCCTGTTCCCCTTTGCCACAGCCACCACCCTGATTCATATCAAGGTCATTGCCGATGGCATCAATGTTCTTTAAGGTAGTAAACACATTCCCGGTGAGCACCACTGGTCTGATTGGTTCAGCCAGTTTGCCGTTGCGAATCATATAAGCCTCACCGGAGGAGAAGGTGAACATTTCCATACTGGTAGTGCCGCCATACCAGTTTTTGACATAGATTCCCTCTTTAATGCCACTGAGCATGTCATCAAAGGAGATTTTATCTGGTTTGATATAGGTATTGGTCATCCTGACAATTGGCGGGTAGCGGTAGCTAACCGCTCGGGCATTACCGGTTGGTTTTTCCTTCATTTTGGCGGCTGTCTCTCGGCAGTGGAGCCGCCCGACCAGCTTGCCTTCGCGAATAAGGTAGCTCTCGGTTGCTGGCACACCCTCATCGTCATATTTATAACTACCCCTGAGCCCACTCAAGGTGGGATTATCAACAATATTAAGCTCCCTTGAACCAAATTCTTTGCCTAAGGTCATAATCTGGCGCAGAGGGTCATTCTCGTAGATAAAATCAGATTCAGATAGATGACCGAAGGCTTCGTGGACGAAGACCCCAGCCAATATGGGGTCCAGGATGACAGTATATTCACCACCTTTCACCTGCGGTGCTTTAAGGAGGGCTACCGCGTGTTCGACGATTTCTTGTGTTTGTTGATGAAGCCTGCTTATCGTCTTAAAGTCTCCACGGCTGCCAATGCTTAGGCCTGATTGCTGGACATTATTACCCTCAGTGGCGATGGCGCTGAGGCGCAGGGTAATATCGGCTCTTTCCTGTTCGATGTAGCTGCCTTCAGAGTTTAAAAAGACGGTTTTTTTGTGACCATCCCC
>SDBT01000126.1_pt1 | contig 98210 bp, 84 predicted proteins | sample 2277101 | NCBI WGS metagenome assembly SDBT01 (sample SAMN10404973, study PRJNA504765) | marine sediment metagenome | isolation source: marine sediment core GS10_PC15, 103 cmbsf | place: Arctic Ocean: Southern Knipovich Ridge | collected 2010
TCCTGCCGCTATTGATTCAGAGCGACCATATTCAACAGCAAAGAATTCATCTGAAAATTCGTTAATTGCTTTATAAACAATTTGCTCAGCCCAATCGCCTTGTTCCTTATTGGTAAGGAATTCAGAGTTTGCCATTGTCGGTGGCCGCCCTGTCATTTGTATTTCAGTATCAATCTCAAGCGGTGATTGTGTTATCAATCTTTGAATATTGTCTTTATACATATTTTATCCTTTGTTCTTTTTGACGCCCAACAATGCTTATACAGTCTGCATAAAACGGCAAAGACAAACTGTTTCTTTCTGTCTCGAAGTTGGAGCGAAGCGGAAATCCCGATTCCGTTTTATCGGGGTTCCCGTTGGTTCTTCAATATTTATTCAATCTCTTTTATAAAAGATTCCGCGTGTGCAAACAAGCTGCATACGCCGTAAAGCTGGTTAGGTTTCGGTTCCGCCGTCTTGATGTTTTTTCACAAATTCCAAGTAAGCAATTTCCCTGCCTTTTTTTGCCAAAGGACTATAGTCTTCTTCTCTTTGCATATCTTTTCTTGCTTTCGCCAACAACTCAGCGTTATTTGACCAACTAGGAACATTGTAATCATATGTAGTTTTGATATGTTCGACAAACATCTGGAGAGTGTTTTGTACCAAAGGATTAGAACCATCTTTTAAAACCTTCTCGTTAATAGCCTTATATAGTTCACCAGCAACAGTAAGGTATATTCTTGTGGTTTTTATGAAGTCTTCTTTTGTTACAGGTGATGGGTGTATAGGACAAGTATTCTGATTGATTTTAATATCACCTTCCGTATCAAGTCCAATATCATAAATACTCTGACTATGCACCATGACGTTCCGTATACCTGCGTAATGTTCTAAAGCTAAGGTTCCTTTTTTCTCCAAATGAATCTGTAGATCAAAAGCATCCTCCAGAGCCTTTATACGGTCAACAAACGATTGATAAGAGAGTTTCCTGGTCTTCCCTTTTACGATATGTTCTATTAGCTCGTTTTTTGATTTTGTTCGAAGCACCAACTCGAAAGGAAGCTGGTGCTCAGAGCCAATGGCCGCTGGATGAAGGAAATAAAGAAATATCGTCGAGTCACTTATGAAGCTATCGAGAAGCGTGGTAGCGTAAACAAGGAATGACGTAGTTGTAATGTATTCAAAAGCGGCCAATTCCTTAGGTCCAATATCCATCATTCCAGAAAAAAAAGTTTCTTTCGATGTGGTCTTAGTGGGCCGAAGTGTCTCCAAAAACATTCTGTGGATGCCAATAATGCTTTCATTAGTCACAATTCTCGCCATTGACAATCTTGCATAGCCAAACAAGAAACTGTCAGCAACCAGATTGTATTTCTCTGTGTTTGTTTTTGCCTTTGATTCTTCCATAATTCCAAAGCTCTAACAATACTTATACAGTCTTTATAAAACACCAAACACTTTCTTCTCTCTTATCTCCCTTCGGCTGCGCTCAGGGTAAACTCTTATGGTTTTCGCTCCAGTTGCTTTTCCCTGCACGTGAGCATTTAGTTATTCCTTGTCCTTCCAGTTCTCCCATTTTAACAGTTCCGGGCCAAATTAGTCGATAGTCGTTAGTCGCTGGTCGTTAGATGCTGAATACTATTCACTAATAACTATTCACAATTCACTAATCACGAACTTACTTGCCGCCCCGGCTGCCGGCCCCAGTTGTTAGCTGGTTTGTAATTATACGTATTTTGGCGGAAACTGCAAGGCTGAATTTCCGGTTCTAACTGAATATCTGAGTTTTTACAGGACGACAGCGACCGTATTTGACGGGACAGTTTCGCCGGCCTTCAAACAAATTGTTTCAGCAACTCAATCAACTGCGGAATGTTTTCTCTGACAACTTTCCAGATTCGCTCCTGTTTGATTTCGCCGTATTCGTGAATCAGGACATTGCGCTGGCCGATTATCTGCCGCCATGGAATTTCAGGGTGAGATTCCCGAAAAGAGGCAGACACTCTGCCTGCTGCTTCACCGATAATCTCAAATGACCGTTCAATTGCAAGTTGCGTTCTTCGGTCATTTGAATATTGGGAAAAATCCAGGCCGCTGCTCAGTTGTTCCACCGTCCGGGCGGCGTCGAGCATATCCCATAAATAAGCGGCGTCTCTGGAGTCAGGCTGCATATATCACCTCATTGCGGGCGAGTATTGCCTGCTTTCGAAACGGATTTCTCAATGAATCTTTTTCGACTAAATCGACGTTTCGTCCAAAAACAACCTTAAGCTCGTCAATCATATCCACAAAATCGAACAGTCCCCATCCGGCATCGGCCTTGAAACTAACTAAAACATCAATATCGCTGTCGGGTTGAAAATTTTCCGACAGAACAGAGCCGAATAGGGCCATCTCTGAAATCTTCCATTTCAGGCAAAAGACATTTATATCTTTCTGCGGCAATTTGATCTTAACTTGTCTCATAAAATTACTATATTCGTAATAACGAAGAAAATCCAGGATTTTCCCTGTTTGGCCTTTTGGAAAAGAACGGCATGAAAAGGCCAACTATTTCCGCCTGAGGCGCATAAATTTATTATCAATTTAATCTACCGGAGATAAAATGTCAACGTTGTTGTATTGTCCCCTTCGCCTGCGCTCAGGGCTGAAGGCTGATTCGGAATGACTCGGGGAACGGAAATGACGGGGCTTGTTGGTTGTGTTGCGGTTGTTATAAATTGTAATGGTCGAGATTGCCGCGGCCTGCTTCGCAGGCCTCGCAATGATCCCGCATTAACTTTGTAAGCAAAGTAAGCGCGGGACGCGGCAAGGAATGGTGCGATGTATCGCACCCTACTTAGCTTTTATCGCTTTGCGACACCCTTTAGGGTGGAACGATCAAGACGGAGGACAAGGTTCGACCCTTCGGCTCCGCTCGGGATAAGCAAGCTCACTACAAGCAAGGGGCCGCACTACGGAAAGTGGCCGGCTGATTGGCCGGTGGGGCTCAGAGGGTCTCGGCTGGGTCGAAGACTTTTACCGTGTTCTTGCCCGCCTGTTTTGCGGCGTAAAGGGCCTGGTCCGTGGCCCTTGTGGCGTCATCCGAGCAGGTGTCTGCCTCGTACTGCCCTACGCCGATACTGATTGAAAGTACGATTTCCTGTCGGTCCCAGGTCATCGGCGAATCGGAGATCATGTTGACCATACGCTCTGCAACCACTACCGCATCTGCAAGCGATGTATTCGGCAATATAACCGCGAATTCATCTCCCCCGTATCGGGCCGCAATATCAATCTGGCGAATGCACGCACTTATCCTTTTGCTAATCTGCTTTATCGCCATGTCGCCCGCTCGGTGCCCGAAATTGTCGTTTATCGGTTTGAGGTTGTCGATATCAGCCATAATGATGGAGATTTGTCCGCCGTAGCGCTGCGACCTTCGCAACTCCGTTTCGAGAGTCTCATAGAACGTTCGGTGGTTGAGCATACTTGTCAGACCGTCCGTTTTCGCCTGACGCTGCGTCTTCTCGAACAAATTTATGTTGCCAATCGACGCCCCAATCAGTTGCCGGAAAAGCTCCATCGCAACGATATCATCCCCCGTGAAGCTACCGCCGTTATTCTTGTCCGTCAGGTTCAGCACCCCCACCACCCGGCCAAGGCAAATCAGCGGGGCAATGATGCAGCTTTTGGTCAGGTAGTTCCGGGAAAATGCCCGCTGTGTCTTGCTGATATCCGGCTTCCGGTACGATTCTATGTCGTCAACCAGCATCAGTTCCTTCGTCCTGACCGCCGCAACCATCGGTGAAGGTGGGTTCTGGTTAAGCGAGACTATGTTGTTGATAAGAAAAGGATGATTATTCTTCTCAAGATGCAGAATGTCGCTTGCTTCGTCGAGGATGTACAGCGATGCAAGTCTTGCGTTCAGCAGTTTCGGAATCTCGTTAACGCAGATATCCGCAATCCTTTTGATGTCGAGGCAGCTCAACTGCTGGACCAGTGGGGTTATCACCTCCAGCCGGTACACATTATCGGAACTGGGGGCCGGGGCCTGTTCGTTGTTTGGGCTGTCCGTTTCCATCCTGCTCGTTTAATTCTTAACTCTTTGTTTGGCAAAGGCTTATTAACACCGACACAATCTACGTCAGCCTCTATATCGGTTTTTTTTATGGGCCGATTAAGGACGTTTTAACCATAAAAAACGTAGCCGGGCGGGTGCACTTTGCGTTTGCAGGTGGATTTTTAAGCTGCCGACGGCTTTTGACGCCATGGGTGCTTCCGCCGTCGCCATCCTCCTTCGCACGAGGCTTCCTTCTTCGCTAAAGCTACGAAGGACAAGACGGAGGACAGGGGCTATGGAGGACAGGGGCAGCGAAGTACAAGTCGCGGGGTGTTTAAGTGTGGGCCCCGGCGCGGCCCCGATGAATCGGGATTTCGCAAGGCTCAAGATTTCGCAAAGCTCAAGATTTTTAGGGATAATTTTATTGACAGAAGGAGTGCTTAGGGTTAATGTAGATTTGCGGTATTTGGACAGAAAAATACAAATGATCAATATGACCTGATTGCAAGGAGATATGATGGCTAAGAAAGCGAAGAAGAAAGCGAAGAAGAAAGCTAAGAGCAAGAAGAGTAAAAAGCGAGCATCATCTTCAGCAGGTGGGTTGAAGGTAGACGTTAAGATTAGGATCCTGCATACAATCGCAGATGCAATCTACTCAACGGCAGCAGGCAAAATCCGAGAAGCTGTTGCCAATGCGCGAGATAATAAAGCTACATGGATTACTGTTGTGGTTGATCAGACGAATAAGACATTGTTTCTTATCGACAACGGTACCGGGATTACAAAGAGTCGATTTCGGGAGATATTTCAGAGTATTGGATATGGATTGTTGCGCGACCATGATGGGGAGAAGTTGTCATTTTTTGGTTTAGGGCTGATGTCGATATTTCAGTTGGGAAAAGAGATAGAGATCTTTACCCGGCCTGCCGGGCAGCAACAAATGCTAAAACTTACTGTCAATACAGAAGCGATCTTCAGCGAAGAAAATGAGAAAGAAAGCATATCAGCCCTGCAGAATTTTATCTCTCCTGTTGAAAACGCCAACGAACGTGAAAGGGCTAGAGCGTCGACATCAATGCTTAATGAGTTCATAGCTGAGAAGCAGTCTACAGAGCAACTAGAGAGTTTCACTGAGATAGTAATCAAGGGGATCTCTGAAGATGATCTCGATACTATCTGTGAGGGCGGATTTGTGCCGGAGTTGCAAAAACTTTTGCCACTCAAACCAGAAGAAGGAGAGCCTTTTCTTAAGCGTTTCAAAGGGAGCAAAGCAAAGGAGATCAGAAAGATCATGGCGGATAGCACATTCTGTAAGACCATCGATGTGTTCATGGGTTTTCAGGAGGAGGAATATCTTCAGCAGTTATGGAAGTACTTTCCCGTATTTCGTAGTGACTTGAATTTCCCAGATGACAATGTGTTAGTGGGAAGAACCTCTGATGATGGCTTTGCATACTACTTTCTGCACAGTGTAGCTGTTGATCTTCAAAGGAAGGGCGAAGATGTAGAGAGAGAAACTGGGTTCTGGGTACGAAACCAGAACTTTCTTGTAAAAGGAGCTGATTTCCTTGAGAAACCCGGACCTGGAGGAAAGACAAGGATCATCGACAAGCCATTGAAACCTTGGATATTTGGTGAAATCTTTTGCAGGGACATGAATCCTTTACTGACAGTGTCGCGAAATGACTATCTTTTTGAAAAAGTGCCTTTCAAGACTTTTCAGCAAGAGGTTGGGGAGATAGTTGGGCCTTTTAACAAGAAACTCCGAGCAATTCATGATAGGAAGAGAGGCATTATGGAAGGATTAGTGAAGCCCTTCGTTCAGTTTACAAAACCTGAGGGACCGCTTAGGAGGGTGGAACAGAAACTTCGAGAAATTATTCAGGCAGAAAATGAGAAGGACTTTAAAAGGCAGGTATTTAAGCATCTCAAACAAATAAAAGACATGAGCTTGGAAAAGGAATCGCTACGTATCGACAAGGTGCTCCAAAGGTGCAAAAAACCCATAACACTGGGAGAGGATAGCGATGCGTTGGTTCAAATTGAGCCAAGCCTGGCTGGAGAGATAGAAGATTGTAATGTAACATGGGATGCGAAGAATGAACGGATTATCGCATTACTGTCACCAGATTTGTTTACCTCGCAAAAGGCCGTATTCTTGGGGGAAACATTTGAAGTGGTCTATATTGTGGGTACGGAGACCTCACCGGGGGCGAGTATCAACATAGAAGATAAAAAAATCTACGTAAACCCGTTCAATGCCGATCTTATACAATACAGTATCGGGATATTTGACGTGTACGTTGTGCTTATGGTGGCCAAGGCGATATCTAAAACGAAAGATGATTTAGTTAAGAATACACTGGCATTGCTTGGGGCTAAATGCAAAGTAACTCAGAAGTATATCATGCCTCTCGGAGATGATCTACGAAGAGCACTTGTCAAGGTGAGGGCATGAGTATGACAGGTTCTAGGGAGGAAGTTCATGATACGATCTTGGCGTTGGTTGTCTTCGCTGATATCGTCGATTCTTCGAAATATAGTGCTGTCTTGGGTTATACTGAATATGCAGAGAGATTGCAAAGATTCCAACATCTTTTTCGAACCATTGGAAGAAGATACTTTCCCGAATCTGAAGATCGTACACAAGAGCTATGTGATGTTGAAGCGAGAGGTGACGAAGGTACTGTTTTCTTGGCCAGAACAAGTCACAGCTTTGCAGAACCGTTGATAAGAGCAATCGAGTTTCTATATCATGTAAAGGGATTGCTGAGATTTGGGTTAAACGAAGGGTCTGGAACTTCGTCACCCAGTCACCTGAGCTTGGGAGCTGGTATTCATATCGGGCGAGTTGCTTATCTCACAAAGATTGAGGGTAACCGTTCAATAATAAGCCGCCTTGAAGGCTTTTCCATCAACTATGCCAAACGAGTGGAATCTGCCTCTCGACTAGGAAGGTACTCTAGGATATTCTTGTCAAAGGAGGCTGCGAAGCTTCTTGAAGATAAACCTGTGGTGTTATCGCCAATGACTACTTCAATGAAAGGTATCAAGGAAAATGCCGAGCTATATGAAGTACGAGCTGGTTTGCTCAACGGTCTCCAACTCCGGCCAAATGAAGAGAACGCCCAAGAAGAAAGCATGATAGAGTGCGTTCAGGAACTTATGCAACAACCTGAGAAAATCGAAGAGCCTTGGATGAAGTCGCTGGCCATTTCTGTAACAGACTGGTTATTACGGGAATCTCCTGTAGCAAGTCGGAAAGCAGAATATCGTGAGAGACAACTTCGTCTTGCGTGGCATAGCTCGATAGAAGATGATCCTATTTTGCTGTACATCAGGGCCAGGGAGTTCGAGGAGAAAAAGGAATACTCTCAACAACTTCGTTATTTGAGAGATATACTGGACAAGTATCCTGATTTTGTCCATGCAAGAAAACGGCTGATTGGAGCATGTTGGGCGATTGCCAAATCGAAAGCGCAGCGTTCAGAGTTGGTCTTCGCGAGGGATTTGGCAAAGGAGTTCATAGAGAAATTTCCATATCTTCTCGGGGAGTACGAGAGAAAAGAATTGGATGGATTGTTGAAAGCAATAAGAAAGAAGACGAGCAGAAGCTGAGTCATTGTGTGGCGGCATTACTGTCTTTTTAGCGATTTGTCATACTCGTATATCTGGTAAAGTTTGGAGACAAATTGCTTTGCTGTATTGCCATAGATTGATTGAAAGGACTTGCGGCTTTGTGTAATCATTCCTTTTCGATAATAAAAGACAAGGCTAAGTTTTAATGCTCGAAGGAGTTGTGTGTTCCAGTGAGGTCCTGGAAATCTTGTCGCTTCCGAAGTAGGTTTTCGGTACTCCATGGGAAAGGCAAGGACGCCGTGCTTGTTCAAGAGGAGAATTCGGTTGAAGAAATCTTCCGGCGTATCCTTGAAATTGTAGAGTACGTATACACGAATCTCAGATTTCGAATACTGTTTGGCAAGGTTTATAGCCCGCAGAACATGTCGTTCTTGGGAGGCATAGTCGAATGCAAAGCGAATAGGATTGAGTTTGAGAAAAGACAATCGTCTGGCAACAGTTTTATTGTATAGACGAGCATCTAAGCCTTGATTGAAATCAATAGTTTTTCCGAGTTTCTCGATTCTGTCGCAGTCATCAGATAGATTTGGGGAAGCTAGCCAGTTGTTGTCCCAGAATACAATGGCAGGAAGGGTCAGGCAGATGTCCCTCTGCCAATTATTCTTGACAAAAAACTCAGGTTCATGGACACGAACACTGCAGAATCTACATTGGCGAACACACCCCCTACTCATAAAGGTGATCGATGCATTCAGTTTTCGATTGAAGGTGAATGAGTAGTCTGGTGGGTACGCTTCCGCTTTTCCGAACAACCCCTTGTGGGGAACGATACCTGTCATAGAAGTAACGTACTCTGGGACTAATGAAGCTGCGATCCCACCAACACGTATTCTTGCTCGAGGAAAACGATCCGCGTAGAACTGGATGCACTTGACTACACCTTTGAGGTTCCATGTGAACAGGGTAGTCACGAATATCTCAAGAGGGCGGGTCAAACCCTGGGGTATCTTCGTACCCACTGTTGCAAACACTTCACAAGGTTTACGGCGTTTCTTCAAATACATAGCTATTTTCATCAACCCAAGCGGTGGATAGGGAGTCTTTGCAATGGGTTCAACAAGAAGAAACTGCCTTGATTTTGTAGCCGCGATTATGTATCCCCTTTTTAAGGTTTTTGTTACAAAATACCGTTCGGAGAGTTATTATAGTTGTGATCAGAATCTACGCAAGGTTTTTTATGCTTAAAGTGTGATTGGTTTAACAAGCGTGGGCTAAAACCCTACGGAGCAGAGGGTAGGCACCCTTTTCGGGGAAAAGGGTGGCACCCGGAGGGCACGGGATAACGTTTGATATTTTGAAAGAGAGATTGAACATGGACGAAGCGACTATTGCGGAATTTGAAAAAGTAGAGGCGCAATTGGAAGGATTGCATGAGGAGATTGGGGTATTGTCTAAGAAGCGGCCTGATGATAAGGTTAATAAGTGGAAGCTGAAGTTTGCGAACAGGGTGTGACCATTAACAATAGCTCCTCCGAAAATAGCACCTTTTAGATTAGTATGCGCGATCGCGGCACCTTCTATAGCCTTCTCCCTCTAAACTAACTGAGCTTATTTGTTTTTGCCTGCAATAAGTTTTCGACAGCAATTATAACGAGAAATCCAGAGGTTAGGGCATTTTTTAGAAGATTTCCACCACAATCGTTGGGAGGAGTGTCAAAAAAACTGCCAACAGGGGGCCAAAACGGGGGGTTATCCAGAGCAAAAGGGCTTTTGGGGGACAGATATGTCGGCTAAATGGCTGTGAAAGCCGAAAAAACCAAAAAAATTTGCTAATTTTTCAAAAAAAATAAAAAAAAGGTTGACAGAAGTACTAATGTATTTTATATTTTGCAAAATGCAAAAGCTATTCCTGTGGTAACCTGCCGGCTTGCAGCTTCGCGCCAGGCGGGCAGTAAAGCCGCAGAAAATCTGACGGAGCGGTTCGAGGGGCCTTGATCGGCTGGAAGTCGGGTTTCTACGGATAGCAGCATTGTTCGGTCGTTGCCCGGCCCCGTGGCAACACCAAGAGCATGGATTTGGTTTACTGTTTGATGCAGAGTTTGTGAGTATCTACCTGATGGAAGAAAAAACCAGATTTACAATTCCCACAAAGCTTTATCGAATCGGCGAGGTCGTTCACTTCACGCCTTTTTCAAGACAAACTATTCATAACTACACCACAATGGGTTTGATACACGAGGTCAGCTGGACCGATGGAGGCCATCGCCTGTACGACGAATCCGTATTCCAAAGGCTCGCAAGCATTATGGAGCTTAGAAAGGATAAAACATTAGCCGAGATCAAAAGGATATTGACAAAATGAGGAAGGACCGCAAGTGATACCCGTCCTGCGGTTTTCACAAAAGATATCGTGCGATTGGCTTGTTAAGTTATACCCTTAAGGGTAAAAAATTCCCGCGAGTGGGATTGTAAGGGATTGTTATAAAGGTTTTTGCCCGCGAGCAAACGGGGAAATTCAACTTGTAGCACTATAAAAATGAATATATCGACAATAATAACTGATAACATTGCGGAACTGCTCGTCAAGATACTCGAGTTCACCGAACGCAGGCATCAAGTTCTGACGCATAACATAGAGGCCGTCGAAACGCCCGGCTTTGTGCCCACCGACCTGGACATGCCCGAGTTCGCCGATTTGATAACCGAAGCCGTTTCAGAGCACATTAGAAGCAAGCGGCTCTTGCTACGTGACAGTGAGCATATCAAGTTCGGCCGCGGCGGCAGTTTCGAAACTGTGCCTGTAGTCGATGACTATGCCAAATGGCTCTTTGAAAATGATACAGAAAAATACCTCAAACTTCAGATTGACAAGCTTTCCGAGAACTTGATTAACAACAGAACCGCCGCCCAACTGCTTGAGGCCAGATAGCGTTGAGGTGCTGTTCACTGACTTTATCTAAAAATCTAATCTGAAAAATGCAGGTTTCTTATTGTTTGTTTCAGGCAGTCGTGCTCTTTGCCAGAAATCTTGGATTTTATCGGGCGCTGGTTCAATGGTCGTTACAAACAGTTTAGAAAAGCGCGTTTTTGGGTGAGTTCGCGAGATGGTTTTTTAAACCGGTGCCATTCGATAGCCGATAAAAGTATGTTTGCTGGAAAATGTTTAATGAGGCCAAAGGAGTGAAGACCTCAAAACTGTCCGGTTTATAGGACCAAGTATAACGGGCGAAAAAAAGATCCCGAGAGATTTACACGGAGGTTCAGGAAATGAAGACAGCCCAGTTAAAGGACATTGGCCGAGTCTGGAAAGGATTCTTCCAAACCAGGGACCAGCATCACCGCAACCTCATCATGGAGCATTACCTTCCGCTCGTCAAGTACACCGCCGACCGCATATATGCAAAGCTCCCCGACAAGGTTGAGCTTGACGACCTCGTCAGTGCGGGCATATTCGGCCTGATGGATGCCATAGATGCCTTTGACCCCGAAAGGGGCGTCAAGTTTGAGACCTATTGCACACCCAGAGTTCGAGGAGCCATCCTTGACGAACTGAGAAGTATGGACTGGGTCCCCCGTCTCGTTCGCGCACGTGCACACCAGCTTGAAAATGCCCTACAGACCCTCGAGGCCTATCTCGGCCGACTACCTACCGAAAATGAAATCGCTAACGAGTTGCACCTGGACATGAACGAGTTTCGCAGACTTCAGCGCGACGCCAATGCCATTGGTCTTGTTTCCCTAAGCAATAAGTTCGCCGAATCCGAGAGTGAAAAGGACATCCGGGAAATAGATATCATCGAGGACCAGAAAAGCGAGAACCCTTTGGTCGAAGCCCAAAAGCGGGACCTCAAAGGCCTTCTCACTAAGGGCTTGACCCGGGCGGAACGGCTTATCATCGTCTTGTATTATTATGAAGAGATGACGATGAAGGAAATCGGCGCCACGCTGGATCTGTCCGAATCGCGAGTCTCACAGATGCACTCGTCAATTATCGCCCGTCTAAAGGCTCAAATGAACACCCGCAAAAAAGAATTTGCAATCACTTGACTCACCGCCCATAGCGGGTATAAAAGTAAATAAACGGTACGGCTACACTAAGCTGCTGTTACACAAATTACTGTCTAAAAACTTATTCAAGGTAGCTTGGCATCGTATTTCGTCGTGCTAAACTAACTCAATGCGAGGTAACAATTATGGAAGATAAGAAATGTTTTTGGAGTTGCCTGTTTGACCTGTCATTCACTGAGTTTATTACCACCCGGGTAATAAAGATTTTGTACATGCTCGGCATCGGAATTGCGGTGATCGTAGGGCTTATGCTGATTGTAACGGCCTTTACCAAAGGCTTTGCGGTGGGGCTGTTGCACGTGATTGCGGCACCAATTGTGTTCATACTCATAGTTATCGTCCTGCGGATATACATGGAGCTGGTGCTCACACTTTTCAGGATCGAGGAAAACACCAGAAAGCCCGCTCCCCCCGCTGAAGAAGCCGCCCCGGCGCCGGCCGAAGAACCTGAACCAGCCGAGTAATAATTCAAAAATACGCTCCCAACCCGCCCGTCGGGTGGCAGCCTTTTCGCCGCAGGCGAAAGGGATGGACTGGCTGTCGTCGTGCATCTGTTTGCAGACCATATCTATCAGGTCCAACCCGGCACGTCATTTTCTTGATTTTCTCGACCTTTGCGGCTATACTCTCACTCTGAGCTTTGTCTTTGGAAGGCGCGCAAGATGCAATTCACTAAAATGCATGGTTTGGGCAACGACTATGTTTACGTCAACTGCTTCGAAGAGCAGCTTGATGACCCCCCCTCTCTGGCTATAAGGTTGAGCAACCGGCACACCGGTATCGGTGCAGATGGTCTGATTTTGATATGTCCGGCCGATTCGGCCCATGCCCGCATGCGCATATTCAACGCAGACGGCTCGGAAGCCGAAATGTGCGGCAACGGCATCCGATGCCTGGCCAAGTATGTCTATGACCACCAGCTCGCCGACGCCGGCGATGAGTTTTCTGTGCCGGGACAGGAAACATTCGCAGCTTCCCTTAAAATCGAGACTGGTAAAGGTATCCTCACGCTCGGCCTCGAGATTGGAAGCAACGGCAAAGTCCGGCGCGTCTGTGTCAATATGGGCCAGCCAATTCTAAGACCAGCCGATATACCGGTGGCGATTGAAGCTGAAAGAGTGGTCAACGAAGCAATTGAAATTGCCGGACGCGACCTGCTCATGACGTGTGTGTCCATGGGCAATCCTCATGCCGTGTTCTTCTGTGATGATTTGAATGAGATTGAACTTGGCCGAATTGGGCCTTTGGTCGAACATCACGAGATTTTCCCAAATCGCATCAACGCGCATTTCGTCAAGCTGCAAGCCCCTGATGAATTTACCATGCGGACGTGGGAGCGCGGAAGCGGAATTACTATGGCCTGCGGAACCGGTGCCTGCGCCTGCGTCGTCGCCGGCGTACTTACAGGCAGGTGCGAGCGTAAAGTCCTGGCCCATCTTCCCGGCGGAGACCTCGACCTAAACTGGTGCCAGGAGGATAATTGCGTCTATATGACCGGTCCAGCCGTAGAGGTATTCACCGGTCACTGGCCGGATTAAGGACCTACGGTCACAATTCGGAAAGTGCTTTTTTCGCAAGTCTCTCGCCGTTTGCGAGGGCTTTGGCAAGCCAGATTTGGGCAAGGCGTTTGTTTTTTCTCACGCCCTCACCGTCACAATAACAAAGGCCAAGACAATACTGAGCATAACTATCGTTTTGCTTTGCGCTCATTCGATACCAATTTACGGCTTCTTTGAAGTTGTTCCTCACTCCGTGACCATCGTGGTAGCAGATGCCAATATAGCCCTGGGCTTCAGCATCGCCAGCAAGTGCTGTTTTCTTGAACCACTTGAATGCTAATTTAGGGTCTTCCGGTACGCCCTGCCCCCACCAATATGAATGACCTATCCAGAATTGGGCCCGGATATGACCTTTTGCCGCCGCTTTGCGAAACCAGGTTAATGACCTCTTATAGCTTTTTTTTACAACATCACCATACCGATAGCACAAGCCCAGATTGAAATATGCGGTAGCACTGTCCTGGTTGGCAGCCTTGCGATACCACTTCACTGCTTCTTTGCGATTCTTCCTTACCCCTTCTCCGTAGAAGTAACGGTAGCCCAAAGATACCTGGCTCTCAGGATCGCCCCCTTCAGCGGCAAGCGAATACCACTCTACTGCGGTTCTTCGGTTAGCTTTGACACCCAGACCGTCTTCATACATCTCACCAAGGTAGGCCTGCGCATCCACATCCCCGGCCTTTGCGGACTTTGTGAACCACTTCAGGGCGCTTTTGTAGTTCCTTTTGATTCCAACTCTATGGAAATACATGAAGCCCAAAGAATACTGAGCATCACGATTGCCACCTTGTGCAGAAGTCTTAAACCACGACATGGCGATTCTGTAATTTCTTCTTACGCCATCGCCAAAGTAATACGCATCGCCGATATGATGCTGAGCGTAGTTGTTGCCTTGCTTTGCGGCTTTTCGGTACCATTTCAGAGCTTTGCGTCGGTCTTTCTTGAGGCCTTCGCCCTCGGAGTATAAGCAACCTATAGCGCACTGTGCAACCATATGCCCCTGTAGTGCTGCTTTTAAAAAATAAGAGGCTGCTTTTTTGAAGCTGCGTTGGATCCCCTGTCCCTCATAGGATATGTTGCCAAGCTTATATTGAGCTTCGGCATCGCCGGTGTCGGCAAGGGCCCTCAATCTCTCTATTTTGGCTTTTCTCTTGGCCATAGGCACGGTGTTCTAATTGATTGTGAATACCGACTTGTCGATGACCTGGCCGCAGTAGATACAGGCTGGATGTCGGGGCGATACCGCATGGTTGCAGTTTGGGCACTTCACGCCCTTTCGCTGGTGCTTGCCGTCCAGAATCCCGTCGCGCATATCCACCTCGTAGAGTTTGTCGTGCAGGTCCTTTTCCGTCAGCCCGTGCTGGTCGCGAATCAACTCCCAAAGCGCCTCGTTAATCATCATACTCTTGGCGAGATTCGCCTCAAGCACCCGTAACTCGCGCTCTACCGACCTGGCCTTGCTTTTAGCTCTTGCCGCATCGCCCGCAGCCGCCGTAGAAGCAACCTGGGCCGACCCGTAAGCCAGCCCCACCATTCCAAACGTCCCTAACATGATATTATCCTCCCAATTTCATTCTTGAATCTACTGTGTAAATTTTATCAGCTTTCTTGGGCGTGTCCATAAAATAGTATTTGTATCGGTCGCAACGATATTGTATAATCTCATTTTAAACCATTTGGTGGGGACTGTTGCCTGTTAGGCGGGACCAATCTCAAATGGATGTGAGAATATGACGGCCGTCATCTCAAAACCCGGTTGCGCCGAGAAGTTAGAGATACTTAGCGCCGACGCCCAGTATGACCTCGCCTGTGCGTGCAGCACTAACAAAGATGAGCATCGCCGCCGAGGTTCAGACGGCAAATGGATTTATCCGGTAACACTGCCGAACGGCGGGAAGACCACACTCTTTAAGACCCTCATTTCCAATGTCTGCGGCAACGATTGCAAATACTGCCCCCTCCGCGCCGATATGAAAGTTCACAGGTGCAGCCTGAGCCCCGAAGAAACCGCTAACATATTCCTGGACTATTACAATCGCCGCAAGGTCGCCGGCCTGTTCTTAAGTTCCGCCGTTTGCCGCTCCCCCGATGCAACCATGGACACCCTCAACACAACCGCCAAAATCCTGCGAAAAAAACACAAATTCAAAGGCTACATCCACCTCAAAGTCATCCCCGGCGCAAGTCCCGCCGCCGTCGAAGAGGCCGTCTCCCTTGCAACCATGGTCTCGATGAACATTGAGACACCCGGCGGAGCCCACTTGGCGAAACTCTCGAAAAAGAAGGATTATATCAAAGACATTATCGAGCCTATCAAGTTAATCAGCTCTCTTACCAGCCGTGGCGCGCGGTATGAGCGGGTCAGGCAGACGACGCAGTTCATAGTCGGGGCCGCCACCGAGAAAGACGCCGAAATCGTTAAATACATGGCCGCCCTGTATGACCGCCTCAACATGCACAGGGTCTATTTCAGCGCTTATCAAAGGGGCCTCGGCACTGAGTCTTTGCCCACCGAGAAGTCCCCCACAAACCCGCAGGATATTTTCACCCGCGAGCATCGGCTCTACCAGGTCGATTTTCTCCTTCGAAAGTACGGCTTTACCAAATCCGACATAATCTTCGCCGAAGATGGCAATCTCTCTTTGACCGCCGACCCGAAACTCCTCTGGGCCCAAAATCACCCTGAATTGTTCCCCGTGGAGGTAAACCGCGCATCGAAATTGGCGCTATTGCGTGTCCCCGGCCTTGGGCCAATAACGGTCAATCGCATTCTGAAACGCCGAAAACAGGCGCGACTTCGCCGAATTGACGACATTGGCAAGGCAGGGCTTCGACTCCAAAAGGCCGCAGCTTATCTGGCCTTCTGATTTGGATAATTATAGATTTGCCCAACATACATCCGCACCACCCGCGTTTTGTCCCCCGATGCGTTTGCTGCAACTACTGCCTGAAACCGGCAACTGTCTCACAGTTGTTTCGGCACAACGAAGTGGAAAGTGCTTCCCTCTCCGACCGTGCTTTCGGCCCAGATACGTCCGCCGTGCATCTCTATCAGCTCTTTTGCCAGCGTCAGCCCTAATCCCACACCAGCCGAACTACCCGATTGTGCGGTTTCAAACTTTGCAAAACAGTCAAAGACTTTTTCCAGGTTATCGCTGGCGATCCCCGGCCCATCGTCTTTAACCACTACCGTCACCTCATCGCCTGAATCTAGCGCGCACACCTCGATTTTCCCGCCCCGGCCGGCGAACTTAATCGCATTATCCAACAAGTGTCTCAAAACATGCCCTATCTTATCGCTGTCCGCACAAACAGTCAGCTCGCCTCCTCCTGTAATCGTTTTCACTTTAATCTTCCCGGCCTTTGTACGCGGCGCCATCGCCTCTGCAACTGAGCAAATGACCGAGCCAATGTCAAACTGACTGTATGAAAGCTCCGCCTTGCCCATCTCGATTTCCGACAGTTCGACAAAATCGTCCATAACTCGCGCAAGCCTGCCGACGCTCTCATCTGCCATCTGCAGACTCTCGCCCAGTTTCTTATCGCCCTTACCCTTGCCGCCCGCCGTTATATTTGAAATCGTATTTTTGAAAATGCAAAGCGCCGTTCTTAGTTCATGTGAAACGTTCGAGACAAATGCCGTTTGCAGCCGGCCTTTTTCCTTCAGTTTCTCGTTGGCCTTTTTCAGGTCTTTCTGGGCCTCTACCCGCGCTGTAACATCCTCGGTTATGACGATCGCTCCACCCGGGAACGGGGATATCGTCGTGGACAGAATTTTATCCACATACCTTTGTTCGGGAAATGCCCCCGTTTCGCCCGTTCGGATGCATTCGGTCAGCTCCGAATACATATCGATATCGTATCTGCCGGCATAATCTTTGAACATAACGTCCCCAGCCGAAGGCAGCCGGTCGCCGGACTCGCGTTTCGCCTTATTGAATGTGATTATACTGCCTTGGTCATCAACGACTATTGTCTGCGATGGATTATACTCGAACAAGGCCTTGTTGAACTGCTCCGCGTTCTTGTCATCGGTAACGTCTTCGGTTATTACGATAGCCCCGCCCGGAAATGGAGCTATCGTTGTCCACAGGTCCTTATCGACATACTTCTGTTCGGCAAACACCTTCGTCTGGCCCGTTCGGATACACTCCATCAGTTCGGAATACATGTTTATGTCGTATTTGCCGGCGTAATCCTTGAACATAATATCGCCGTCATTCGGCAGCCTGTCGCCCGATTCGCGTTTCGCCTTATTGTATGTGATTATCCTGCCTTCATCATCGACAACTATTGTTTGAGAGGGATTGTACTCAAATAACGCCTCATGAAGCTGCTCATGTGTTTGAACAACCTCTCCCAACCGACTATTTGTAAGACCTTCTGTATCCATAGACCAATCTCCTTGATTTTGTTTATTTACCGAGATAGAGATTTTTCGGTATTTGCGTAGGCGAACTTTACATAAATCCCAGGATTTGCCTAGTCCTATCCCAGCCTCCCACTCAGCCCAATCCAGCTCCTGGCCCTTCGTGAACACACTACCCGCACGATGGCCCTCAGCCCACCAATCCCCTGTTTACATCCGCATCATTAAAGCATATTTAGCCCTGCTTGTTCCGTACTTAATGGGCTTTTGCCGTAATTTAGTGCGGGGTCCGCTGGGCAGGGTTTCTTAAAGCCCTGAAGGATAGCCCAGCCTAAGCGAAGCGCCACCCTGAGTGCTGGTGGGTGGTTCTCTAAAATTGGGCTAAGAATCGCAGATCGTTTTCATAGAATAGTCTGATGTCGCCGATGCCGTATTTGAGCATGGCCAACCGTTCAATGCCGAAGCCCCAGGCCCAGCCGGTGTACTTTTCGCTGTCAATCCCCACCGCGTCGAACACGTTCGGGTCAACCATCCCGCAGCCGGCCGCTTCCATCCACTCCTCGTTGCCCTTTTTATCAACCCACAAAAGGTCAACCTCACAGCTCGGCTCGGTAAACGGGAAAAAACTCGGCCTGAATCGCCACTTCATCTCCGGTCCGAAGAACGCATGGATAAACTGGTCGATGGTCGTCTTAAGGTCCACCATTGTAACATCTTCGTCAACAACCAGCGCCTCAAGCTGGTGAAACATAAACATATGTGTCGCATCAACCGTATCAGGCCGATATACTCGCCCAGGCGCAACAACGCGAATCGGCGGCTTGGTCTTTTCCATGACGCGAATCTGAATCGTGGAGGTTTGGCTCCGCAGAAGTGTTGAGTCGTCGATGTAGAAATTGTCCATCGGGTCCCGCGCCGGATGCTCCGCGGGAATATTGAGAGCAACAAAATTATGCCATTCATCCTCCACCTCCGGCCCGTATGCTATGTTGAAACCCATCCGGCCGAAAATCTCTAACAGCTCGCTGAACGTTTGCGTGATGACATGGCTCCTGCCCACTCTGACCGGCTCGCCGGGTAGTGTAACATCTATCAACGGCTCGGCCTTTGCTCCGCTCTTGCCCAACTCTTCCTTGAGTTGCTCGAATGCGGCTGTAACCTTCTTTTTGATCTTGTTGGCTAATTGTCCCCCCTCGCGTTTTTGCTCGGCCGCCAGCTTGCTTATCCGGCTGAGCATCTGTGTGACCTCACCTTTTCGGCCAAGCCACTTTATCCGAAATTCCTCCAACTGTTCACAGCTTGTTACCTCCTTCAAGGCCTCAAGCGCCTCAGCGCCTATTTTTTCAAATTCCTCAAGCATACAAATCCCACTTGCTCGTGCTCTCTGCCCTTTTTATTTCAGCCATGAACCACGAACTTATGAACTACAAACTATATGAACTGTTTAGCTTGTTCCACAATCGCATCAAAACCCGCAGGATCCGCTATCGCGATTTCGCTCATCATCTTACGGTTCAACCCAATCTTTGCCTTTTTGCATCCATTGATGAACTGGCTGTATCTGATATCGCGCTCGCCGCATGCCGCACTCAGCCGAATAATCCACAGCCCGCGAAAGTCCCGTTTTTTGCGCTTGCGCCCGATCCGCGCATTAACCGCCGCCCGCACTACCGCTATTTTCGCCGAGCGGTACAGATGCCCCGACGGGCCCCGGTAACCTTTCACTGCTCGCAGGATTCGTTTCTTTGCCTGGTGCCGCGCTGCGCCTTTTCTCACTCTTGGCATATCAGCTTTCCTTTCGTAGAAATGTGAAGTTTAGCTTGCTGCGGCAGCCGATTGAAGCCGAGAAGCAAGCTCTCTTGCCCACACAATTATTTACCGAGCATACCCTTTACAGTTTTCGCCGGCAAACCTGTCACTATCGCCGAACTGCCGATACGCCGTCGGCGCTTCGCATTCTTACCGCTCATGAGATGACTCCCGCAGCACCGCTGCCGCCTCACCTTACCGCTGCCCGTAATCTTCACTCGTTTGCTCAAACCCTTATGCGTCTTCTGTTTTGGCACTTAAATGATTCCTAAACCACAACTTACGCTAAACCTTCTACCCTTCTTCCAAATACGAATTGGTAACTATACCCCAACCGGCCAAGCCGGTCAAACACAAAATTCCGCAAAAAAACAACCCCCAATACCCCCGCAAGCCCTCACTGCCGGCCAAAATTCACGCCCCCCCCAACCCTCACCTTCAAACCGCCTGCGTCTGCTTATTCGGTGTCACCACCATCGTCATACGCCGTCCTACCCGCTTGGCCCCACGCTCCAGCCGAGCTACGTCTTCCAACGTTGCTAAAATCTCCTCCATTATCTCAAGCCCATGGTCAAGGTGAATCATTTCTCGCCCACGGAACAGCATCGTAAACTGAACCTTATGACCCTTCTCAAGAAACTTGCGGGCATGATTTATCTTGATTTCTCTGTCGTGGTTGTCAATCTTGGGACGGAGGCGAATCTCTTTCAAAACTGTTATGTACTGTTTTTTTTGGCCCTTCTTGACCTTTCGTTTCTGCTCGTAAAGCCATTTGCCGTAATTCATTATCCGGCAAACCGGCGGCTCTGCGAACGGCGACACCTCCACCAGGTCCAGCCCCATATCTTTGGCTTTGCTCAGCGCCTCATACGTATTTATTATTCCTACCTGATTGTTTGCTTCGTCGATTAGTCGAACCGGACTAACACGAATACGCTCGTTTGTCCTAAAATTCTGCTTACCGATTGTCTATCACCTTACCTTTCTAAAAAATACCATTCCGAATTTAGCCACTAACCTTTGGGCCCTCATACCATAACGTATATCCACAAACCGCTGACAATACTACGTTCTTATTGAACAGTTGTCAAAGAGATAAATCCACACTTTTATCGGCAATCTCGCACTTGACCTTACCGATTAACTTATCAATCTTAAGTGATTTCGTCTCCCTGCTCCCCCGCATCCTGACAGCAACCATCCGGGACTGGGCCTCTTTTGGGCCGACCACAAGCATATATCCCACCTTTGCGCCGTGCGCCCGGGCAATCTTCGCCCCGATCTTTTCGTCCGACACGTCCAGACCGCACCGCAGCTGCGCATCTTTCAATCGTACATGCAGCTTCTGGGCATAATCGTTGCTTTTCTCGCTGATTGGCAATATCCGCATCTGCTCCGGGGCCAGCCACAGCGGCATATTACCCCCATAGTGCTCGATTAATATCCCCATAAACCGCTCTAAAGAACCCAAAATCGCCCGGTGAATCATCACCGGCACCTTTTCCGTGTTGTCCTTGTCCGTATAGACCAGCTTGAATCGCTCCGGCATCGAAAAATCTAATTGAATCGTCCCCAACTGCCACGACCGCTTCAAACAATCTTCTATATGAAAATCAATTTTCGGACCATAAAACGCACCGTCACCGGCATTGATTTTATACTCAATCCCCTTGTGTTTCAGCGCGCTGGCCAGTGCATCAGTGGAAATCTCCCATATCTGGTCCGAACCTATATGTTTTTCCGGCTTCGTCGATAGCTCGATATGGTAATCATCAAATCCAAACGCCCGATACAGTTCCATGGTCAGTTCGATAACGCCTATTACTTCACTTTCAATCTGCTCCGGGCTGCAAAAAATATGAGCATCGTCCTGTGTGAACTGTCGCACACGCACCAGGCCGTGCATCTGTCCGCCCGGCTCGTTCCGGTGAACCAATCCCAGCTCAGCAACACGCATCGGAAGCTCACGATAAGAGTGTTTACGCGATTTGTAAACCAACAGCCCGCCCGGACAGTTCATCGGCTTTATCACGTAATTCACATCATCGACATTCGTGAAATACATATACTCTTTGTAATTTTCCCAGTGCCCGCTCTTATGCCAAAGCTCCTCGTTCAAAATTACAGGTGTCTTTATCTCCATGTACCCGTACTTTTCGTGGACACTCCTCCAGAAATCAATTATCTCGTTCCAGATAATCATCCCATTCGCGTGCAAAAATGCAAACCCCGGCCCTTCCTCATGGAAGCTGAACAAATCCAACTGCTTACCCAAAACCCGATGGTCCCGCTTCTTTGCCTCTTCAATTCTGGCAAGATACTCATCCAGTTCTTTCTTGTTTCGCCACGTCGTCCCGTAAACACGCTGCAGCATCTTCTGGCTCGCATCACCATGCCAGTACGCTCCAGCCACGCTCATCACCTTAAAGCTGCCCACCCTGCCCGTACTCGGAACATGAGGCCCCCGGCAAAGGTCCTCAAAACCGTCGCCGTGCGAATAGAAACTTATAGCATCTCCCTCCGCCCGACCGATGTTATCTGCCTTATACTTATCGCCCGCTACTCGTTCCAAAGCCTTCGCCCGGCTCAGCTCAATCCGTTTTAACGGTTCATCAGCCTCGACAATCTCCGCCATCTTTCGCTCGATACGTTCGAAATCTTCCGGCCGAATCGCCTCATCCAGATCGACATCATAATAGAAACCATCCCGTACGGTCGGACCATAAACCAGCTTCGTACCGGGCCAGATTGCGCATATCGCCTCCGCCATAACATGTGCGCAACTGTGGCGCATTATTTCAAGTCCATCCTCGTCTTTGTCTGTGATGATGGCCAGCTTCACCTGGCCGCTGACCGCACTTGACAAGTCAACCAGCCTGCCGTTTACCCGACCTGCCAAAGCCGCATTCGCAAGACCCGCGCCAATACGCAGGGCAGCCTCTCCAACTGTTGTTCCGTCCGCAGCTTCTAATATGCTCCCGTCAGGAAGTTCTATCTTCGCCATCTAATCTATATCCATATTTAGCCCCGGCCGCCAGCCGGGGTTATCAACATCAACGCGAAGCGGCTCCATAATTGTAGGGCCCGCCCTGGCTAAGTATATAATCCCCCTATAAACATGTCAAGCAACCAGACCCAATATTCCCGCAGGCCTGTCTATGATTATCTCAGCACCTGCCTCAGCCAGCTCATCCCTTCGGCGATACCCCCAGCTCACCCCTATCGATCGAATACCCGCCGCCGCTCCCGTTTCGATATCCACCGTGCTGTCACCAACAAGAAGAAAATCCTCGCACTCGAGCCCCATCGATTCGACTATTTTCATCGTCCCGCCAATGTCCGGCTTAACTCCTCTGCCGCCCACAACTCCAACCACGTATTCGAACGTCTCTGTCCCGAAAAAGTGTTCCACGATACGCTCAGCATCTTCCTGGTCCTTGTTCGTCAAAACAGCCAATCGAATCCCGTCGGCTCGCAGCTTATTCACCACCTCGAATACACCATCATATAACCTGCTGCATTCGAAGCACTTATCACGGTAACGCCCCTTCATCGCCCCAAGAACATCATCTCGCAAATCCTGCCTGTCTTTCCCCAAAGCCCTTTGTACAAACATCTTAAGCCCATCGCCAATCATCTGTTTACATGCCTTGACCGAATGCGTCGGCTGGCCGAATTTTTTAAGAGCATAATTCATCGCGCCGGCCAAATCCGCCGCCGTATCTACCAGCGTACCATCCAGGTCAAATATTATTGCCTTGGCTCCCACTTCATAAGCTCCAGCTAATAATAGAGTTACATTACTCTACCATCACACCGCCGAATGTCAATAAAATCACTCCTGGCGCAAAAATTTTCCTGATTTTTTTCATTTAATCCTTGCTAAACCATAATTTTATGTTTATACTATACGCAAGTGGTATTTTTTCTGAAGGGAGCAGACCCATGGACGTCAATTTAGTCCTTTTCAAGAAAGGCGGTACTAACAAAAGTTTCCGCCTGCCCAGTACCGTAACCGTCATCGGAAGACGTCAGGAATCAGACCTTTGCATCCCTCTCATGGTCGTTTCCAGAAGACATTGCGAATTGAACCTCGAAAAGGACCGCCTCAAGCTCCGCGACCTTGGTTCCCGCAATGGCACATACATCAACGGCCAGCGCGTTGACCAGGCTGAGGTTAATCCAGGCGATAAAATCCAGATCGGCCCTATAACTTTCGCCGTCCAGATCGACAACCAGCCTGCAGAGTTATCCACACCTGATTCGGTCATTTTACAGCCGCCCGAGCACTTGGCCGTTCCCGAAAAGCAAGCCGTTGACCAGGGCGAGACCTTCCTCGAGCCCGCCGACGCCGATTCGGCCGAAGACGCCGCTGCCGAAATCCTAAACGGCATCAGCGACGAACTCAAAGATGACGACAACACATCATAATCCCTAAACAGCCGTGCTGTTGCTCGCCACTATTTAGCCGCGGGTTTTACCCGCGGTTCTCGCTTTGAATTTTACACTATGGTTTTACGCTCTCTGTCTTCTGTCCTCTGTCTTGTGCCTTCTGCCTTTGTGCCTTATTTGGCCAAGCTCTCGATAAATTCTCTCTCGGGGTCCGTGGCCGGCTTTCGCTTTATCTTCTCAACGACCTCTATGGCTTGAGCAGCGGAATATCCGTTGGCCTTAACAAGCCAGACGGCTGAAAGGATGGATTCTCTCTTCCTGCCGCTGCTGCCGTGGACCAGAACCGGCAGGTTCTGCTCATCTGCCATTATTTCGAGGAATTTTTTCTGTGCCTCCTCATCGGGGAACTGCCGGGCCCTGTCTTTTCTTTCTATCGGCAGTTCAACATAGTTGACGCCGTTTTCGCGCATCCACGTTACCTCCTCGTTGTACCAATTCTGCTCTCTGTGCTCTGTGGTAACGCGAACGTTTATAAACGTTGCGATGTGATATTTGTAAAGCAGCCTGGTATAGTCCATACCTCTCGGCTGGCCGCTGGTATAAAGTACGCCGGGAACAACCACGTGAAAATTCTTTATGTGGAAGTGCCTGACAAGGCCGACGATTGCGACCACGACCAGCGCAACGACAACAAGTGTTTTCCAGCGTTGTTTGTTTTTACCCATGTTGAATCTACCTTCAAAATCATTCAGGACGATATATATTCCGTACCGCGTATATTTTTCTCCGCGTGGCCTCGAAATAGACCCTGCTGATTAGTTCACCTATCAGGCCGGTTGACACAAAGCCAAAGCCTATCAGCAGCAGAATGGCCGACAGCATTGCAAGCGGCCCGTGTGCGACGAAAATCGGCACATTGTAGTACAGCTTGTCAAACAATATGTAAGCGGCCAATGCGAAAGAGACGCCGAAGCTGTAAAGTGCGCCCTTGCCGAAAAAATGCAACGGCCTTGTGGCATAACCGAGCATGAACTTGAGCGTTAGCAGGTCAAACGCCACCCTGAACGTTCGCGATATCCCGTAGCTGCTTCTGCCGTGCGGTCTTTCGATGTTCGTTATGGGCACCTCTACTATCCGAGCTCCGCTGCCGGAAAGTAATACCGGGATAAACCTGTGCATCTCACCATACAGATTCAAATCCTCTATGACACTGCGTCTGTAGGCCTTGAACGTGGTGCCGAAATCGTGAATATCGACCCCGCTTATCTTCGAGGCGATCCAGTTCGCGACTCTGCTGGGAATCTTCCTCATAATCAGATTATCAACACGTTTTTTGCGCCAGCCGCTCACAACATCGTATCCTTCTTCAAGCTGTTCGAGGAACATCGGTATCTCTTCGGGCAGATGCTGCAGGTCGCCGTCCATTGATACGATTATATCGCCGACGGCGTTATCGAAGCCCGCCGCAAGGGCGGGCGTCTGGCCGAAATTGCGCCGAAGCTCTACTATCACGACATGACTGTCCTCGGCGGCCATAGCTTTGAGCAGCTCAAGCGTATTGTCGCTGCTGCCATCCTCAACGAATACGAGTTCGTAACGAAGGCCGGTCTCGGCCATCACCTTTGTAAGGCGATTGTAAAGCTTATTTACAACCTTTGCCTCGTTATACAGGGGCACCACCACCGAGCACTGAATATTGTCTTGGTTTTGCATATCACAACTTTCCATAATGGGTAAGTTCTATATTCGCATTGGCCAGAGATTTCCTGACTTCTTTGCTGCAAAGCGCTTCAAGTTCAATCTGCCTTTGTTCTATCAGCCTGGTTCGTGTCGGGTCAAGACCCTCGATAAAGCCGGGGTGCGTCATCACTTCAACCACGCCACGGAAGCCCGTTCTCGCCACCTGCCGCCAGAAATCAACATCTATTTTACCAGTATGGGCCACTCCAAGAAACACATTATTTTTGATAAATCTGTCGTTCTGCCTGCGGTTGATCGCGGCCATCATCCTGACAATGCGTGCCCTTGTTTTGCCGCCTTCGGACGGCCGGGGCCAATCGCCACCACTGACACGCGCCGGTTCAAACGGCCATCTTATCGCACCGATACCAAAACGCTCTGCAAGCCTGACAACTATGGGATAAATCGACGGAATGGCGTGAACATGCTTGTGCGAATCAAGGTGCGTCGGCTTTATCCCGTTATCAATTAACCACTGAATCTGAGCAGCGAATTCAATTTCGATAGCTTCTCGAAAAGTTTTGCTGAGCACACTCTTAACTGCAAGTTTGCCGAGCGATAAGCCGAACCTGCCGTTTGCGTCGAGCAGGATTTTCACGCGCTGGTCTTTTGAAATCGGGGCGCCGTCGAAAAGATTCAGATGCACGCCGACTCCAAGACTCGGCATTTCGCCGGCCAACCCAACAGCCGCCGTCGCCGCGCCCATGCCGACCATAATCGTCGTACTTGTGAGGATGCCTTCCGTGTAGGCCTGCTCTACCGCCTTGTTGACCCCTTCACAAAGCCCGAAGTCATCCGCATTTACTATTAACCGACCCGCCATAGGCTAAGAGTGTAAACCCACACTTCGCTCAGGTCAACCCGGTAATTTGCCGGCTTGTGTGTCCGTCGCAGCAACAGGGGGGGCTCAGGAAGAATTTTGTTGCAAAATGGGCGCTTTCTGTGAGAATGACAATTATGGTTTTTACGATACACAGATATATATTTCGTGAGTTGCTGCGGGTTTTCGTGCTCGCCACCGTCGCGCTTGCGCTGACAGTGATTCCCTGTATGTTAGTGGGGCCGATTCAAAAATTTGGCGTCGGCCCAAAACAAGTGACTCATCTTTTGGGCTACTTTATACCTATTATTCTGACCTTTGTGCTGCCGATGGCCGCGCTTTTCGCTGCGGCTTTAACATACGGCAGATTCGCTTATGACAATGAGCTTGATGCCTGCCGGGCAAGCGGTATAAGTCTTTTGACGCTCATTTATCCCGGGCTTTGTCTGGCGATTATTGTCGCCATAGTTACCCTTATTCTGAGTTTCCATGTCGTCCCCGCCTTTGTCCACCGCGCCGAAAAAGCCATCCAGGGTAACATCAAGCAGATACTCTTTAGAAATATCCAGCGCAAAGGATATTATACGCTGCCCGACGGGGATTTTAGAATCTACGCCGACCAGGCAGCGCCGGCCGAGGATGCGCTCGGCGGGGTTGTAATCATCGAATCCGAAGGTTCGGATATAACAAAACTTATTACCGCAGAGGCCGCAAAGATAGTATTCGTCGACATCGGCAAATTGTATAACAAGGTTACGGTGGTTGCGCGAGAGGCTTATACAATTGACAACCAGGGCCGCCAGGCCTACTTTCAGCAATTGCCTGTTTCAGGAACGTTCGAATCGCTGTTAGCCGACAGCATAAAATTTCAGAAGATCGACCAGATAAAGCGGATAAAAGTCGATATGCTCAGCTTTAATCCCATCCGCAAGCTCGCACTTAGAATGCGGGCACAGTTAGCGGCGGAACTGTTGGCTGACCAAATCGCCGAGACGATAGCCGCCGAGGGCACGGGATATTATCAGCTTCTCGCCGAAGACAGGATTGTGATGTTCAGTGCGGGCAGGTGCGTACCGAAATCTCCCGATCTCAGCAAGAAGGCCAAGGACAAGCCGCCCACAATTGAATTGAGCCACACAGTGAAGTTGTCGGAGTATGATAAGGTCCGTCAGAAGTTGATATTGCACTGGGAAAGCGAAAAAGGCATCTTGAGATTAGAAGACAACCAGATCGGGTCGCTGCTGGAGATTGTTCTTTACAGCCCTACCTGGCAGCAGAGCGACGGCTTAAAGGGATTGGCACAACAGCATGTGATCAAAAATGTTGCTTTGCCCGAGGTAATCGAAGAAAGACTTGCCGGAGATAATCTGCTCCAAAAGCTCCTGGACGTCCGCTCGATATTGCCGACTGCTTCGCCGGGCCTGATTGGTCTGCAAGAGAAGCTTAAAAGCGATATCCAAAGCACGACCAACGAAATAAGCTCGGAGATTCACTCCAGGCTGGTCCTGGGATTAGGGTGCACCACGCTTGTATTGATCGCTATCGCACTTGGTATAATCTTCAAAGGCGGCCATTTGCTCAGCGCCTTCGGAACAAGCGCAATTCCCGCCGCGGTCCTTGTGGTATTCATACTGGCAGGCAAAGACCTGACTAAGAATCCCGCGGTCCCTGCGACGGTCGGCATAATGGTAATGTGGAGCGGGCTGATTATATTGTCGGTCCTGACTATAGTGGTATATCACAAATTGCTCAGAACATAAACACGGCGATTATGAAAATTTTAGACAGATACATTGCTCGCAACTTCATTATCGGTTACGTCATCGTGCTGACAGTGCTGATGGGCCTGTGTATTGTTATCGATTTGTTTATCAACCTCGATGAATTTGCGGAGCACTCGGGTTTAGGCGCCTGGAAGGTTCTCTCGAATATGGCGACGTATTACGGCGCCCAAAGCGCACTTTACTTCCGTTACCTCGCCGGTTTCATTACCGTCATCGCCGCCTTGTTTTCATTAGGCAAAATGATATGGACCAATGAGCTTATCGCCGTGATGGCTTCCGGTACGAGTCTGAAGCGAATTGTAGCGCCTGTTGTGCTGCTTTCGATTCTCTTCACGGCCCTTCTGGTCGTCGATCAGGAGTTGATCATACCACGTCTGGCGAATCAGCTTGTGCGACCTCACGATGCCCTGCCGGGCGAACAAACCTATGATGTGTGGTTCATGAGCGACGGTAACGGCTCATTGATTAACACACAAAACTTCGACGAAAAGACCCGCACTATGCAAAAGCCGACCATAATCATTCGCAAGCCTATACCCGACTCAATCAGGTGGGAGGTGGTGGGCCAAATCCAGGCCGATAGTGCGACCTACAACCCCGAAAAGAACCGGTGGGACCTAAAAAACGGAATATTCCTCAAGATTGTCAAGCAGGATGAGCAACTGGCGCTGAACCAGCAGCCTGAGCCCGTAGCCTTTTACGAAAGCGATGTAACGCCCGAAGATATACCGGTAAGGCGGCAGGAAGATTACAAATCACTGCTTAGCTCGGCACAATTAGCCATATTGGCCGAAAAGGGAACAAGGGTAAAGGACCTGGCTGAGCTTTACAGCCAAAAGCATTTTCGCATCACCGACCCCATTATCAACGTGGTGATGCTCATGGTAGCCCTGCCAATTCTGGTTTGTCGCGACCCGAAGGCGATAAAATCGGCCATCCTGATAAGCTTTGCTGTCACAATCGCCTGCTTTGTCGTGACGTTTGCCTGCAGAATGGTCGCTACAGAAGTGATTTTCAATCAGGTAAGGCCCGAACTGTGGCCATGGGTGCCCGTCTTTATCTTTCTGCCGATTGCATTTATAGAATTTGACTCGATGAAAACGTAGCACAGTACGTAGTACGGTTACCAGAAAAGGAGCACCACTTTCTGTCATTCCCGCGAAAGCGGGAATCCAGAAAAAGAAATGAAATATGATAGGTGAGCCTAGTTATATAAACCTTCTCACGTCCAGAAAGAAATTTTAATAGATTATTTGAAATGGCGATAGCATAGAAATCTAAGAGGCCAAAGCGCTGAATTGAAAAATCAAAGGAATTAAACATGATTATAGTTACAGGTGGAGCAGGCTTTATCGGTTCGGCAATAGTGGCCGGGCTCAACAACCGAGGCATCGACGATATTGTCATAGTTGACATATTGGGCAGCGACCAGAAATGGAAGAATCTGCGGCGCCTGCGATTCGCCGACTACGTCGAGGCTGACGATTTTCTTGAAATGCTCACAGCCGGCAAGATTGACTGGCCCATCGAGGTGATATTCCACATGGGCGCCTGCTCGGATACCACCGAGCAAGACGCTTCCTATATGATAAGGAACAATTACGACTTCTCAAAGCTCCTGGCCAATTGGGCCGCCGGTCGCGGTCTGCGCTTTATCTATGCCTCGAGCGCCGCGACATACGGAGACGGCTCACAGGGCTTCTCCGACGACGAGGTCGAACTCGACAAACTGCAGCCGTTAAATATTTACGGCTACTCCAAGCAGATGTTTGATTTGTGGGCAAGACGTGCCGGCCTGCTCAAACGAACTGTTGGGCTTAAATATTTCAATGTCTTCGGGCCGAACGAATATCACAAGGGCGAGATGCGAAGCTTCGTCGTAAAGGCCTTTGAGCAGATAAATGCCGCCGGCAAGGTTGGCCTCTTCAAGTCTCACCGGCCCGACTATGCCGACGGTGAGCAAAAGCGGGACTTCCTCTATATCAAAGATGCTGTAGATGCGACCCTGTTCTTTCTCGACAATCAAAAGATTGCAGGCATCTTCAATATCGGCACAGGCCAGGCCCGAACCTGGAACGACCTGGCAAAGGCGACCTTTGCAGCGATGAACAAAGAGCCGAATATCGAGTATATACCCATGCCTGATAAGCTTCGCGACAAGTACCAGTACTTCACCCAAGCCGATATCGCTAAACTCCGCAACGCCGGCTACAAAAAAGAACCGACCTCCCTGGAGGACGCAATAAAAGACTACGTCCAAAACTACCTGCAAAAAAATGAATACCTGAGTGGAGAGTAAGTTTCTGTTTCAAGAAACTGTGGATTCATGCCGTTTACAGCGTATCATTTTGGGCCGAGTGGGTTTGTTGGATTAGCACTTCGCAAGGTGATTGACCTGCCGGTGTTTCTGTTGGCCAACGTCGTCGTTGACCTTGAAGTGCTGCACCATATTAACTTCGGTCACCAGTTCTGGCCTCACCGGCACTGGCATTTCCACACGCTTCTCGGCGGCGCGATAGCCGGCGCCATCTTTGGCACCGCCGCCTACTGGATAAAGCCGGTTCGGCGATTCTTTGAATGGGGCATGCGGATGGTGCGCTTGCGCTATAAACCGAAACTGTGGAAGATGATTATCGCAGGTGTCCTCGGTATCTGGCTGCATGCGGCGGTTGACGCCATCTATCATTATGACGTCCAGCTTTTCTGGCCTAACAAGTCCCGAAACCTTGCCCGGCCGTTATGGCGGCTGTTCAGTAAGAACATAAACGAGAATTATCAGCAGGTAGAGTTTTGGTGCTTGATGTGTTTTGTCGGAGCAGTGATTCTGTATGTTCTTGCGGTGCGTTCTTTCATGAAGGCCCGGGCCGCCGAGAACAAAACAGTGCGGCCTTAACTGTGGTTCTTATCGCTGCGAAATTCTCTTAGCTTATCAATCAGCCGCTGCATATCATCCGGCAGGGGTGCAACAAATTCCATCATTTCACCGGAAATCGGGTGCCGTATTTCGAGCTTCCAGGCGTGCAAAGCGACCCGGTCAATTACCGGCTCAGCCGCCTCGGCGTCTCTGTCTTGTATCTGCCGGTCATAGACCACCTTGCCGCCGTACATATCGTCAGCCACTATCGGATGCTGCAGGTATGCCATGTGCACCCTCAACTGGTGGGTCCTGCCGGTTTTGGGCGACAGTTTAACCAGCGAAAAGCCCCGAAATTCTTCGAGCACCTCGTAAAAAGTTACCGCCTCCTTGCCATCCGGCCGAATCGCACATTTTGCCCGCATTCTTGGATGCATACCAACAGGCTGATTTATACGATCGGCTCTAAGTTCCAACGTGCCGTGGACCACCGCCAGATATGTCTTATTCGTTGTGCGCTGTGCGAATTGCCTTGCCAGTTTCCAGTGGGCAGTGTCGGTCTTAGCCACAATCAGCACGCCGGTCGTATTCTTATCCAGCCGGTGCACAATCCCAGGCCGAAACTCGCCGCTTCCGGTTGAAAGCTGATTAGCGTAATAAACAAGCCCGTTCACCAGTGTCCCGTGCGTATTACCGCGGGCAGGGTGCACAATCATGTCCGCCTGCTTATTAACGACGATCATCTCGGCGTCCTCATAGATGACACTTATCGGGATATCTTCCGGGACAAGCTCGCGCAGCTCTCTCGGCGGCAAAATCAAATCGATCTCATCGCCGGGATTGAGCTTATGGCTGGGCTTGGCCGCTCGGCCGTTAACGTTGACCCCCTGCTCCTTGATGAGTCTTTGCAGCCTTGTTCTGCTGAACTGGCTGAATCGGCCCCCCAGATACTTATCGAGCCGCTGGAGCTTTATACTTGAACCTACGCAAAACCGCAGATGCTCACCCACCCGCTCATCACCTTCTTTGCTGAGCATCTCAACATCACTGTTAATAGCCTCCTGGCGTGGTGGTTGCTGATTTGAATCTTCGGGTAATGGAGCAGGTGTCGGTGCCATGTCCAGCTAATCCGTTTCGGATTCGCCACTGGGCGTTTCATCGGCTGCTTCACCCGGCGCAGTCTCGGAAGTTGACTCGGCGCCGGACGCCTCCGGTGTTGTTTCGGTTTCGGACGTTTCGCCGCCGGCGCTTTGTGGCATCACGGGCCCGATTAGCTCGTCGGCGGTTTCGCCCCCGAGTCCTCCGGGTATCTCGAACTCGACTGTTGGAGGTTCAGGTTCCGGCGCGGCGACAAACACAAATTTTTCTCTGCTGTCGTCCATGGCCTCAAGACGAAATTGTGCCTGTGCCGGGAATACCGTGCCGGCAAAGTCGGCGTTCGATGCTATTTCTTCATAAATCTCCTTTGCCCGGTCAAAGTTGCCGACCTCCTCGGCGCAAAGCCCCAACCCAATTCTGGCCAGGCCTGTCAGCGTGTTATTGCCCTGAGCCTTTTCAATTGCCAGCTCGTAAGCCTTCTTTGCCTGGTTTATCTGTGCCACCACAGTCGACCGCTCGACGCCGCCGGATTGATAGTGCAAATCCGCTCGCAGCGCTTCGCCCCGCTTGATAAGCGCAAGGGCCGCTGGATATGGATTCTTTGCCTTGTCCGCTGCAGCTTCAAGTGAATTGGCCACGACAAGCAACTGGCTCTGTATCTCCAAAATACCGGTGCTCTGGTTGCGAACCACGATAGCTTTTTCCTGAGCGATCCTTTGGATAAGTTGCGTGGTCTCCGTCTGCCGGTTCAGCGCCGCGTTGTGACGCGCACGCTTAAGTACCGGCACGACCAGTAGGCCGATGATAATAAGAGCCGCGCCAACAACTTGAACCCAGTTCCGGCGCAGAAAACCGGGCAGATGCGCAATCCAATCGGCCAATTCGTTTGTTTTCAGTTCGTGACGATGTTCTGTGTCCACAGGGCACCTCGCTAATCAATCTGCAAATTATCGTTGCCAATTAACAATTTCATGGTATTATATGTTCATAGTAACCGCTAAATGAAAGGTAGTCAAGGGAAAATCAGAGACGCAATGTTTGACATCTTAAAAACCGCCATCGGCATAAAACTATCCGCATTATTATGCTTTATGGCCCTGTGCCTGCTTTTTTCGCCGGCCGGCAGTTCGACTGTCGCCCCGGCCATCGACAAAGCTAAGTATATAACAATCGACGAGATTCGCCCAGGCCAGGAGGCCTACTGCCTGACCGTCCTTGAGGGCAGCACGGTCGAAAAATTCGATTTGGAGGTGCTTAGCGTCGTTCGCAACATCCGGCCCGGCCGAGATGCTATCATCGTCGTCGGAACAGACCAGCGCTTCAAACATCTTGGCCCCATAAGGGGCTGCAGCGGCTCACCGGTCTATATCGAGGGCCGACTGGCGGGAGCACTTGCCGCAAGCTGGAGCTTCTCGAAAGATGCCCTCTATCAGGTTACCCCAATAGAAGATATGCTCCAGGTCAGACCACCATCGAACACACGAACACCTGGGTCTGCTGACCGGCTCACATCACTTGGCCTTGATTTTTCAAAGCCGCTCGACCTTGCCGACATTAACAGCCGCTTAACCACCGGCTACACAAACTCAAAACTAAAAACTCAAAACCCTGTCCTGAGCGGAGCCGAAGGATCAGAACTGTTAATTACTTCTTTGCCCGCCGAAGTATGCGACCACGTTGCACCGTGGTTCGAGCCTTTAGGCCTTATGCCCGTAGCCGGCGGCTCGGCCAACTCAGAACTCACAACTCAAGACTCAGAACTGACGTTCGAGCCTGGCAGCGTCCTGGCTATACCGCTGGTAAGCGGCGATATATCAATGGCTGTCATCGGCACCGCCACCGAAATCGTGGATAACAAGGTCTTCGCCTTCGGCCACGGTTTCTTGGGCTACGGCGACGTTGATTTGCCAATGGCTTCAGGCCGCGTGCATACCGTTGCTTCAAACATGCTCATCTCATTCAAGCTCGCCACCGCCGGACCAATAATAGGCGCTATCCGCGCCGACGGCGCAAACGGAATATACGGCCAAATCGGCGCCCACCCCAAACTGATACCGATGAGAATAACAATTGACCACTTTAGAGCCGAATCCGAGAGCCCAAAGACATACGACTGTGAAGTGGCCGTCAATCGCATTTACACTCCGCTGGTAACCCGGACCGCTCTTATCGGTACAATCGCATCAGCAGGCACCTTCCCGCCCGAGCACATGGTCAGGTACAAGGCCGGCATTGGCATCGATGGTTTCGACCCAATCAGCTTTGAAAACGTCTCATCAGGGCAGACCATCCGCGAATTTGCAAACGAAGCTGTCGGCACAATAGCGATGCTGATGAACAATCCCTATCAGCGGGTAAATATAACCGCCCTCGATTTTGAGGTCGAGGTATTGCCGAAAAACATACTGTCAAATATATGGTCGGTGAGACTTTCCGATACAAAAGCCCGCCCCGGCCAAACAATCGATGTCTCGGTTGTGCTGCTGTCGTACATGTCCGAAAAAAAGACACACCGCTTACAGTTCAAGGTCCCCGAAGACCTCCCGCCGGGCCAGTATGACATCTTCGTTGGGGGCGCCTATGAATATGAAAAATTCCTCAGAAGAGTCTCACCTCATAAATTCACAACTCACGACCTGCCCACCTTGGTCGAGGCTTTAAGAGATCTCCTGACTATTCGACGCGACAGACTCTATCTGACAATGACATTGCCCACCGGCGGAATCGTCATTCAGCGGGCCGAACTTATCGACCTGCCGCAAACAAAAGCCATGCTCCTGGGCGATGCCAAAAGGACGACAACAAGCCTTCCACTGCAGCATTGGCTCCAAAAAGACACGTACACCGGCGACATCATCATCGGAAGAAAGACCTTGAAAATTACAGTGGAAAAATAACAAAGGGATCTGTGATGAAGAAGTCTCACATCAGAAAAATGACTCTATTAGCTGGTTTCGCTGTGTTTATCCTGAGCGGCTTGTCCGCCGCCGTTACCAGCAAGATTACGCGCCACCGCTCGGCAGCCGACTTACTCAAAGGCGAAACCCAAAACACCGTTATCGACTCTGAGGGAACAATCAAACTTGCAAGAGAAGCCGCCGAGATTGACTGTGGTCGCCTCTTGAAGGACATCTGGATTATAAACGCCGTCGTTGCCGACTCCGCCGGCACTATATATCTGGGGACCAGCCCGAATGGTGACATAATCAAATATGCCGACGGCAAAGCAACGAGGCTCTACCCACTCGAATCGAAACAAGCTCCTGCCGCACAGGCTGAATCTACCGACCCAAACGCTCCCAAAGCCGACGAGACCTTTGTCAATGAACACATCTTCGCAATGGCGCTGGATTCGGCGGGCCGGCTCCTGGCCGCTGTCAGCGGAGACGACTGCCGACTGATGCGCCTGGATGCCGGCGAGTTCGAGACAATATACTCACCGCCCGACGCAACCTATATCCTCGCAATCACTCTTGACGATTTGGGCAACATCTACCTCGGCACCGGCCCGGAAGGCAAAATCTATCGCCTCGATCCCGCAGGCCAAAATCCTCAGCTTGTCTATGACAGTCGCGACAAAAACATCCTCTCGCTGACAATTGGCGAGGACGATTTCCTTTACGCTGGCTGTGACCAGCGAGGCCTCGTTTACAAAATCAACCCGGCCGCCAATACCGCAACCATCCTGTACGACAGTGAGCAAGCCGAAATTACTTCACTTCTGTTCGATGGCGACGACAACCTCTACGTGGCAGCCACCTCGGCAGAGGCCGTCAAGAGTCAGCTTAAGTTCGGCGGTATCTCAGCCACAATTTCCCCAGGCCGGCCCGACGCCGGCTCAAAACCCAAAGATACCGGCAAAGAAACCGGCACCACCACACTTAAAATCGCAAACACCTCCAAAGAAAAAAGCAAAGGCACAGATGCTGCCCCTCCTGCCGCCAAACGCGGAACGTCCGCCAAAAAGGCAAGCCACATATACAAAATCGACCCCCACGGCTTTGTTACGGATATCTTCAGCGAAAAGGCCGTTTTCTTCACCCTCGTTCGCCAGGACGACCAGCTTCTGCTCGGCACCGGAAACAGCGCACAGCTTTTTGCCGTCGACCCCGAGACCGAGCAAAAGGCCGTCGCCTACGAGGATAAAGAAGCCTCCCAGATAACCGCTCTTACCGTTGTCGGCGACGAGCTTATTCTTGGTACATCCAATCCGGCAAAGCTGGTAAGGCTTTCTAAATCGTTTGCGAGCAAGGGCACCTTCTCTTCCGACCTCATCGATGCAGGTCAGCCTTCGATGTGGGGCAAGCTGCAAATCGATGCCGATATCCCCCCAGCGTGTCGCGTACTGATGTCGGCTCGAAGCGGCAATGTCAAAGACCCCAACGACCCGACCTTCTCGCCCTGGACCGAGGAGGTCGAGGTAACCGAGGCCACCCAGCTTACCTGTCCTCTGGGCAGGTTCTGCCAGTATAAACTCACCCTTGAGACGGCTGATGCCGGTGAGACCCCCGTTATCAGGGAAATCGCCGTCCCGCACCTGGTTCCGAATCTGCCGCCCCGCGTATTGTCCGTAACCGCCGCTAAGGGCGATAAGAAAAAGCCGGGCCAGTTCCAGATTACATACAAAGCTGAAGATGACAATAAGGACACACTGATTTATAAGATTGAGTTCAGAAAGCTCGGCCGGGCAAACTGGATTAAACTCGAAGATGAATTCACCAAGGCCAAGTTCGAGTGGGACACCAGGACGATTGAGGACGGCCGATACGAAGTACGCGTTACCGCCGGCGATGAAAGGAGCAACACTACTACAACCAAGCTAACCGGCTCACGTATCAGCGACCCGTTCGTTGTTGATAATACCGCACCGGTAATCACAGACTCAAAACTCAGAACTCAAAACCCTGTCCTGAGCGCAGCCGAAGGAACAAAACTGACGTTGACCCTTGGAATAAAGGACGAATTCACCGCCATTGGCAAGGTAAGTTATACTGTCGATAGCAACGAAGACTGGGTAGCCACTTTGCCGGATGACATGGTTTATGACACAACAGATGAGTTCTTTACGATAGTGATTGAAGACTTGGACCCCGGCGAACACGTCGTTGCCCTAAAAATCGCAGACGACCTCGAAAACACCATGTACAAAACCTTCCTCGTTGACATAAAGGCCCACGCGGCCTCTAACCCGGATGTAAAGAATTATTAGAAGTGCCCAATGCGAACGGTCAGCTATGAAAAAGTCGTGAGCACAGTTGAGCAGCTTTGTATTGAAAGCTGTTACGAGCTGCCGGATGATGTGCTGAGGGCTATCGAAGATGCGGCCGAGAGTGAGTCCAATCGGCGTGCTAAAAAGATTCTCGACCAACTTATTGAAAACGCACGCATCGCCGCTGACGAGCGCATCCCCCTGTGCCAGGATACCGGCCTGGCGGTTGTTTTTGTCGAGGCGGGCGCCGGCGTTATGATTGAGCCGCCGACGGATAATCCTGATGCAACGCTCTTCGATGCGATTAACGAGGGTGTTGCGGCAGGCTATCAGAAGGGTCTGCTTAGAAAAAGCGTTGTTGCAGAGCCTTTGAACAAGCGAGAAAATACAGGCGACAACACGCCCGCCATAATTCACCACACTATCGTCAGCGGCGATAAACTGGCAATTACCGTAATGACCAAAGGCGGCGGCTGCGAAAACAAGAGCCAATTCAGGATGTTCAAGCCAACCGCCGATAAATCAGAAGTTGCCGATTGGATTGTCGATGTCGCAAAACAGGCCGGCGCCGATGCCTGCCCGCCTTTTGTAGTGGGCGTTGGGATAGGCGGCGATTTTGAACATTGTTGCCTGTTAAGCAAAAAGGCGCTTCTTAGAAAGATAGGCGAACCTAACAACGATAAGTTCTACGCCGATCTGGAATCACAACTTCTGGCTAACGTAAACGCCCTCGGCCTCGGCCCGCAGGGTCTCGGAGGCGATACGACGGCTTTAGCCGTTCACATTGAAACCGCCCCATGCCATATTGCGTCCTTACCCGTCGCCGTAAATATCGAGTGCCACTCCCACCGCCACAAATCTGCGATCCTCTGACTCATTATTACATTTGTTCGTTACAGATGTTTGCGATTGAGATGAACTCATCGGCGCTCAATTCCTCGCCGCGGTGGTGTGGCTCGACAAAGGCCCGCGCAAATACATCGTGCCAATCTTGAACCTCGCTGAGCCGGCCGCCGGCAAATTTCACACAGGCCTGCAGCATCTTTCTTCGATGGCCCATAAAGAGATTCACAACTTCCTTAAACAGGCCGGTATCGTGAATCCGCTCGGCCTTTTGGCTTTGCCTGCGGAACCTTACCATAACAGATTCAACCTCCGGACGGGGCCAGAACACGCTCGCTTTGAGCCTGCGCATGACCTGCGGTTCGCCCATCGCCGCCATGAACACGCTCAGAACACCGTAATTGCCGCTGCCGGGAGTCGCTACCATTCTGTCCCCCACTTCTTTCTGCACCGTAACACACATAGAATCGGCAACGAGCGACCCTGTTGTCAGGTTCATCATTACCGGCGCCGCAACGTTATACGGCAGATTCGCAACCAGCCTGCACCTGCCGCCTAATCGGGCGCGGGTCTTTTCGACCGCCGCTGCCACTTCATGGCAGATAGTGTTTTTGTTCTCTAAGATATCGGCGTTGATAATCGTAACATTCGGCGCCGACTTAAGCTGTTCGCCGGCAATAGCCGCGAGCTGCTTATCAAGTTCGACGGCTATAACCTCACCGGCTGCCTCAGCCAATCCCTCAGTGAATGACCCCGTCCCGCAGCCGACCTCGAGGACAACATCGTCGCTCCTGATATGTGCAGCACCAATCAGCAGGCGCATCAGGTTCAAATCTATCAGGAAATTCTGCCCTAACCGTTTATTGGGCCTTACACCTGCCGTCGCAAGCAGGCGCTCAATGTGCCGTTTGGTCTGCATTTCAGCTTTTTACTTGTGCCGTTTTTAAGCGTTTTGTCTTGGCCATTTCAACGGCCATTCGTATCGCCGCCTTCATGCTCGCAGGATTCGCCACGCCTTTTCCCGCTATATCGAAGGCCGTCCCGTGGCACGGAGACGTGCGAATAATCGGTATCCCGATGGTAATGTTCACGGCCTCGTTAAAGGCCAGAAGTTTAACCGGTATCAGCCCCTGGTCGTGATACATTGCCACCACCCCGTCAAACGCCCCGTCCGCAGCCCGCACAAAAAGCGTATCCGCAGGATACGGCCCGCAGCAGTTTATCCCCACCTCCTGGGCCATCAAAATAGCCGGGCTTATTATCCGTATCTCCTCGTCGCCGAAATGCCCGTTCTCACCGGCGTGCGGGTTCAGGGCGGCCACCCCTATCTTGGGATTTGCGATGTCGAAGAATTCTTTAAGCGCCGTATTAAGCAAATCTATCGGCTCAAATACACGGCCGATCGTAAATTTGTTCCGGACGTTGAACAGTGCCTCGTGGATCGTCGCAAGCGCCATCTTCAAAGGCCCCGCCACGAACATCATTATCTTCCGCGGCGACTTACACCGCTCAGCCAACATCTCGGTATGTCCCGGCCAATCGGCTCCTGCAAGTTTCCAACTGCTCTTACTGATTGGTGCGGTAACTACCGCGTCGATTATCTCATCACGAGCCGCCTCTATCGCATCGATACAAAACCTTATCGATGCCTCCCCCGCAATCTTATTAGGCCCGTGAATCCACGCCGCAATAGGGTATTCGTCGTAATCCGCAACGACAACACGCCGGGGATAGTCACCGCTGATTTTCTCATGCTGATGTCGAATCCAGTAGGGCGCAATCTCGGCCGCGTCCGCAGCATATTCGAGCTGCTCTTCCATTCCGAATATGATGAACTTGGCCTGTCTGCGGATAACCGGGTCCGCCAGGGCCTTAACCACAATCTCCGGACCGATACCGCCGGGGTCACCCATGGTCACCCCGATAACCATTTCATCCGCCGCAGAATTATTGTCGCCGTTCTTACCCATCAATCACAAAACAAATATAAATACCGAACCTGTCTTCTCTACGAACTACGAACTCTCAAAATCCCAGTTCTTTTAATTTCTCTACTGTAAGCGCCTCTTTAGCAGGCAGTATCTTCGCAAGCTGCTTTTTCACCGTCTTGGTGATTACGTCCGTCTCAATATTGACCACGTCTCCAACCCTAACCTGTCCTAATGTGGTCTCTTTTAACGTTGTCGGTATCAAGCTGATGCTGAAGCCGCCCTCGTCCATTCTCGCTATCGTCAGGCTGACCCCATCAACGCATACAGAGCCTTTGAACACCATCTCGTCAAGCAAATCCGCAACAGTTGCAAACGTTATCTCAGCAAAATCGCCTTTTCTTTCGATAGACCTGACACTTGCGACTCCGTCCACATGACCGAGAACAAAATGTCCGCCGAACCGCCCGTCAGCCGACATGGCGCGCTCAAGATTGACCTTTGAACCCGCCCTGATTCTATCCATTGCTGAGGCCGTTAACGTCTCGCTGCTGACATCAAATTCAGCCAAACACCCACCACCCAGATGTGAAACCGTCAGGCAAACGCCGTTGACAGCTATACTCTCGCCGGCCTTGACCCCCTCAGCCGCCTTGCCGAGGTCAATTGAAAGCGCTATCCCACCCGCGCCGCCGCGGACCGTCTTAACTAAACCAATTGTCTCTACAATACCGGTGAACATATGCCAAATCCTGAAAGAAGCTGTCTAACCATATAACTATCATACATTTATAACAACCAAAAGTCAACTGCGTTTTCAGGACTTTCCAAATCACCTAAGACCGGCAAACGGAAGATAAGAAGCAAACTTGAGTATTTTCCGTACATGCAGCGGACTTGTGCCTGTGCACAAGATTTCGGATCCTTGTTTTTTTATTGCAAATACAGATTGGCCGATGCATTCTTCCGTTCGGGGCCGACGGGTAAACGGTACTTGCTTTTCACCCTTGCCGTCCGGGCGGCCAAAAGTTGAAACAAAAAGGCCCCGCCACACAATAATTTCTTCCAATTTAACTTAAATAGTGGTATCATATAAATAGACGTATCGCCCGTAAACTTGTGCGCGTTTGGAGTGAAGGAGTCTGTATATGTTGAAAACGTTATCAGAACTGAATAGACAAAGATTCGCACTACCCTTAGTGCTGTTTTGTATTGTCTTGGCAACTTTCAATTCCTCTTATGCCGCAGTCGCACCTCAACGAGGCGCCCGAAGAGGCCGTACGGGGCGAGGCAGCCAGCCAGACTCAAGACAAAGCACCGCCCGCGAAGCTCAAGAGCAAAAGAGACAGCAGGACCTTGAAAATGCAGCCGGAGCCATAGACACCGGCCTTGTAGAGATGCTTGACCTCGTCAACCAGGGGCGGCGCCCGGACAAGAAAAAGCTCGCTTCTGCTCAGCAGACTGTCCAGAAAAGCAGAAAATACATCAAACAGTTCCAGGATAATATGCTATGCCAGTTCATGATGCTCAGTGCCTGGACTGATTACTTCGACGCCGGCGCGGACAAAGCCCTTTTACCCGCAACTCAGGCCTACAGAAAAGACCGCGCCAATAACGATGCTCATGCCACACAGGCCGCCATCGCCATTCTCGCCGGCAAAAAACCTCTCGTCATAAGGCCCGAAAGACAACAAGCTCAGGCCGACGAAGTAACTACCGGCCGGAGGGGGTCTGGTCGAACGGCAAGAGGCCCCGCGACCGGCCGGCAGACACGAGGTCGCTCCAGAGGACAGGATACGCCCTCCGGACGCGGCCGCGGCAGAGGCAGGATGGGACCCGAAGCCGGCTACGGTGCCGGTGCAGCCGGAACCTACTCGGGCACCGTCAGCTCCGGCAGCATCTTAAACCTGGATGCCGATAGCATTAAGGCCGATTGGCTTGGCCGAAAAGTCGGTCAATTCAGCCTCAATTGCCTTAATGGAACCACCTTCACCTACAACCCCGCAGAGGCAAACCTCTGCGTCCTTTTCTGGAAGCTCGCCGCCGCGGATTTAGGCGACTATGCAGGCTCGGCAGATGAAGAGCCCAACGTGCCGGCCGATGCACCCCAAAGAACCGCCCCTATCCGGGAAAGCCCTTCCTATCCGTCACGACCCGGCCGCATGGAGCGTGCAGGCGGCAGGTTCAGCGGACGAATGCCTCTTGGCCGTCGCCCAGGCTTTTTAGGCGACGAAGAAGCCGCGCCAAGCGACCCGGTTTCTATGCAAATGTCCGCATTGGGAAGTCTGTTTAATTCCAAATTTCAAAATCCCGAAGTGAAATTTGTCGGCATCAATACAAATCATCCCCGCACCGCACCCGCCGTAGTCGCCAGACTCCTCCAAAGCCCGGCGCCGTGGGCACAGGCAATACTCGATGAGCCCACCGCAACCTCTGCCTTTAACGACCTCAACCTCAAAGAGCTGACTTCCGCCCAGCCCATACTGGCCGTCGTTGATAAAACCGGCACAGTAAGATATGCCGGACCTGCTGAAGGCTTCCTTGCGCCTATGGTGGTCGATGACCTCCTTGGTGGTAAAACCAACTCTGCAGCCGTGGACAGCTCCGCGCAGACCGACGAGCAAATCCCTGAGACGGTAGCCGCCGCCCCAGCCGAAACCTCGCAGGAAACTCCGGATACAGCACCACCAGCCGTCGAATATATCCCCGTACAGAACCAGCCCACTCAGGATACCGAGATTACCGCCGAGGATTTCCAGGCCCAAAAGCTTCTGGCCTATGCAAAGGGCCTCTTTATCCCCGCCGGCCGCAAAAAGTTTCTGACCTCCAAAATGGGCGTGGACCTCTGTCGCCAGATAATTCGCGACTACCCCAATACGACATACGCCGACGAGGCAAGGAAACTGCTGCGGACCGTACCGCCGCACGAGCAGAAAAGATACAACATTACGCCCGAGGAAATGGGCTTATAATCTTTCACGGACCAGGAGCAATGACAGCCGCCAATACCACCGGCAGCATTCCGACAATCGCAATCACCGCCGACTGCCTGCCCGAGGCCTGGGAAAAGGCCGTCATCGCCGTCTGGGACAATGGCGTCGATGTCAAGACCCAGTACGATAAAACCGGCGACCCCCTAAGCAAGGACGCCACCTGCATGATTACAATTGCCGACCCCTTTGCTGAACCCAGAATCCACAAAAACTTCCCCGGCGGACCCGAAGAACTCGAGGTTTATCGACAGGAAGTCGTCGCCGGCATACACGACCACTGGATAGACCCCGCCGCCGGAAAGTGGACATACACCTATCACGAGCGTCTCTTCGCCTACAGCCCCGTCGGAGACCTCCGCACGAAAGATTCGGCGCGACCCTTTGAGGCCTTCAACCAGATTCAGTATATTATCGACTCCCTCGCCGCCGCCGCACACACCCGCCGAGCACAGGCAACCACGTGGATGCCGACAGCCGACCCGAAAACCGATGACCCCCCATGTCTGCAAAGAATCTGGTGCCGCCTCATCACCGACGAGGGCGGCATGGCCGTATTAAACATGAACACACACTGGCGCAGCAGAGACCTTTACAAGGCCTGGTACATGAACGTTTACGCACTGACCGACCTGCAAAGAATCATCGCCGACCAAATAGCCGAAAAAATCGACCAGCCCGTAAAGGTCGGCCGATACGTGGACATCACCGATTCACTGCACATCTACGGCTCATACTTCGACGATGTTGCAAAGCAGGTCGAAAAAATGCGGACCACCCCCTTCACTGACCGCGCATGGGAAACTTCTCACCCAGCCTTCCAGATGATGACGAGAGAGGCAAAGGAAAAACTCGCCCGCGACCCGGACTGGTACGCAAAACCAAAAGAATAATTCCTCCCCCCGTCATTGCGAGCACCTCACCGGATTCTCAGGAGGCATGCAAAATAAACTAAGACATTGTCTGAGTTGCGCTAACGTGTTTCTTTTACAACACTTACAGATAACATCGTGCCGAATGCGATTTCTTAGTTCATTAGGAGGCCTGCGAAGCAGGCCGCGGCAATCTCGACCTTCATGACTTATAATAACCGCTACCGCCCCACCTTGTCATCCCAGCGAAAGCTGGGATCCAGTCCGTCATCCCGACCTCTCGGGATTCGACGTTCGACGTTTGCTGTACGCCTACCCGCTAAACGCCGTCTTTTTTTCCTTGCAGTTTCCGCCCAAAAAAGTATAATTACACTTGCCCCGCACGAAATAGGCGAATGCCGCAATTTGGTGCGGGGAACCACAACAACAGGGCCCGACAACCGCCGCGGCAAGTAAGTTCGTGATTAGTGAATTGTATTTGGTGAATAATATCTGAGGCACCTTTCTATGGAATCATCCGGCTTACAGGAATTAGAACAAACCCCCGGCGTCGGTATAGTGCTCACAGTTGAATTTTCCCGTTCACTCGCGGGTAAGAACCTTTATAACAATCTCTTACAATCCCACCGCGCCGAATTTTTTACCCTTAAGGGTATAAAACTATTGACCGGCATACGCCTCACGCTGAACGCTATATGCTGTCCGCTGTCCGAGATACGAGCGACCAGCGACGAAATACTATCGACTAATTTGGCCCCCAGCTTTTAAAATGGGAGAACTGGAAAGGATAATCAATAACTAACTGCTCACGTGGAGCAGAAAAGCAAGAAGCGACGGGAACTTGTTAAACAGAAATAAACAGTCTGTCTTTCCCGTTTTATACAGACTGTATAATTATTGTTATGCCCAAGAACCCGGAGGTACAATACTATGGCACTGAAGGCACATATCGGATTCGCTCTACCGAACATCAAAGACATCGGACCACGCGTGGTTTCTCATTTTTCGAGACTCGGATACCGTTTAATTGACGAGCGTCCAAATGAGTGGGTTTTCGAGCGAGGCAATAAGCTATCTGTTCTATTGCGGTTTGATATCCGCGCCTATCACACGCAGTTAAAAGTTCGATCGGCCGCTCAACAAGAGGGTGGTACCTGGGTCGGCTGCGATTGGGAGGTCTACACTTTTATGACTATTACGACGGGTGCCGATGTTGCAACATTGGAGGCCGAAGGGCATGAACTTGAATCAGTTCTTCGTGGAATGGCATAAAAATGCCTTCCAGCCTACGCACCTCCGTTGTTGCGGCTTCTAGGTTAGCGATATGAGCAAGAGAAAGGACTATACGATGGACTTTACCTATTGGGGCGATTTGCTTGGTATTTCGGGATACTACAGACTAAATCCTACTGTGGCAAAGAAGAAACTGGACGATTTCTACAACACAACCTTCAACAGCCTATCAGACTACTGCGAATCGCATACCGAACTGAAGGTTTTTATGTTTAGCGACGGTCTCCTCATCTATGGAGAAGATGCACTTTCCGTACTCAAGGAACTCAACAAGGTCTATGTGAAGCTGATACACGAGGGTCTTCTCCTTCGGGGAGGCATGGTAAAAGGCAAGCTGGAATTTGAGCCAAGGTATACTCTTGAGAATTTCAGAAAGCAGCTTCCGAGGGACAATACCTTGGCACGTGCAGTCGGTCTGGAGAAAGCGAAGAAGGGCGCTCGGTTGCTACTTGAACGAGAACTCGCAGCCGATCTACTTGTCAGTTATCCGGATTGGCTCACCCACGAAGGGTACGTAAGAAATCCTCTCGCGGGCAGAAGGCAGGAACCAATCGACAGCATTCTTAGGAGAATTGCGCCGACACCGGAGCAAGACCACTACGAGTGCTTGTATTTCTGGGTTTGCCACCAAGACATACATCACAACGGTATTGACTATGCTGAAAAGATTAAGGAACTAGAAGCTATCCGGGCCATGCTGACGGATAACATCGCGAAGCACTATAAAGAAACTGTTGCTCTGTTGAAGCGGTGCCAGAAAAGGCAATCTCTCACGGCCGAGCGAATGTAATGAACTCATAACAAGTGGCTCAAGGCGTGTGCTCCGTATCGCTTAGCCCCAAATGTTCCGGTGAATTTATGAGCAAGAAGCCCTCGACTAACCGGCAGGCGACTGTCCTTGAAATAAAACACAGAGGTTAGCGTATGTCAATCAGCTTAGAAGATATTTTTGAAAATCTAATAAATCATCCAGATTCTAATTTGTCTTTGGATGAAATAAGAGATAAATATGGCGAATGTGTCTTGAAATCAAAAGATGAAATCAATAAAATAACTAACAGACTTTATAAAGAGTTTAATTTCAAGCCCAAAACCAAATGTTTGTACCCCATCTCAAAAGAATGTTCTGGCAAACCTATTAAATCACATTCAATACAAAAGTCGCAAATGTTATTGCTGGCTGATAAGACCAATCATGTCTTGATGTTTAATAACGTCCTTACGCTTAATCAAAAACCAAAATCTTCACTTGAAGAAATTGGTGTAAATCAAGCTTCCATTTTTCCCGGATTATGTGCAAAGCATGACTTTGAGACTTTTGAGCCGATCGAGAATAATGAAATAGATATTAAAAGTAATCAGCATCAATTCCTGTTTTCATACAGAGCTATCTTAAAGGAATTCTTCCTAAAGAATAGACACTATGAATTTTCCAAAAGATTAACGAAATTCCATTTCGAACAAAAAAACTTGGATGAGCTGGTTAAAGCAATCTTGATATTCATTTCATATAGTCATTACCTTGGAATGTTCTATATTAATAAAGTCAAAAGGCTTTTTGACATTTCGCTAATCGCTAAAGATTTTGATAACTTGCTCGATTATAAAGCCCGTACAATTGAAAAGTATATTCCAATTTCAGTTTGTAGTGTTTTTACCCCAATATATGATGTCGAAAGCAACTTAGTTAATGATTTCGCAAAGTATAATGAAACGCCAAATTATGTTTTCTTGAATGTATTCCCAACCGAAAATAAAACCTATTTATTTTGTAGCAACTTGAAATTACAGGCGGAGAACTTGAAAAGTTTTATAGCACCTTTTGCAGAATTAGAAGAAGAAAAATTATATAATTTTTTGTCCGAAGTTATTTTGAAATACATAGAGAATTTTGTTATGTCGCCAGATTACTGGCAACGATTTTCTAAAGAGAAAAAAACTGCAATTACAGAATTTTTCAATGATACCGTTAGTGATAAGAAAATTAAATACGATTCAAGTTTACACAATTTATTCATTTGAAAAAGTGACATGATTGGTGGGCAGGGAGGGCAAAGTTCGTCGCTTGTGGCTCGTCGCTCGTGGGATGAAAAGGCAAAAGGGAAAAGTAAATAAGGTAAAATTGTGGAAGCCGCCTCCGGCGGATGTTCAAGGTGGCCAAAAAATCCATTTTTGGCCGATTTTTTTCTTGACTTTTTTCGATATTATGTTAAAATACCCCCATGTTTGCCAGCAGGCAAACGATAACCCCACCCAGGGGCAAGATATAGCGGAAGAACCGCACGTCTTAGTATCAGCAGATACAGTCAAATAATCTATTAAACCTCGTTTGGAGCATTTGAAAATTGAATATTATCTTATTTTTAGCGCGGATTTTCAGCTCACTCTGTCATTCCGGGCTTGACCCGGAATCTATTCTTTCGTGGCCTTCGTGCACTTCGTGGTTAATAGTACTATTTGGAAACAAAAATATGCAAAACAAACCCAATCTTAACACTTAACAATGCGGCTTAACTAAAGGAATTAAAAGGACTTATAATGATTTCCAAAAATCAAATGTTAAGAAAACAAACCCAAAACAAACCCAAACAAACCCAATTACAAAAAGGGCCAAAATGAACGTAACTAATGTATTAACAAAGCATTATGAAGATTATCCTCTCCGCAGAAGCGCCGAAAACAAACCCAAACAAACCCAATTATTCAGGGCCATAGCTGAGGGTGCGAAGGTGATACCGCCTACTCAGGGGAAATATTCGGTTTTGAGATTGAATAAGAGTATCCAGCCGTCTATAAAAGGAGCTATGGTAAAGGTCGAATTTGCAAAAAATTGGGCACAGGTCTTCGAAAAGGCCGGCCTCAAATCCTTTGAGGATTTCTTCGACTACTCCGCCGGCCAAACCATAAATAAAAACAAAAAAAGAGAAGTTGTCGCCATGACCCTCGCCACTGCCGGTGGCAAGAAAGAACTCTTTATGAAGCGTTTCTTTAAGCCGCACTTCAAGGACATGCTCTTTACCATCCGCAATTTCGGCGGCCTCTGCTCACAGGCCGCCTGCGAGTGGAAAAATATAGACATATTGCTCGAGGGCGGCATAGACACCTATCACCCTGTTTGCTACGGCCAACAGATGCACTTCGGCCTGGAGAAAAAATCCTTCATCATCACCGAGAAAATCAAGGGCCCGCCCCTCACCGATTTTGTGGCCGCCAACTGGCCGAACCTCGCCCAGCCCCGAAAAGAAAAAATCATCACCGCCATTGCAAAATTCATCCGAAAGATACACAGCGCCAAAATCAACCTGCCCGACCTCTACCTCTGGCACATATTCATAACAAAAACACCGTTACCTGATGAGGTTAGCGAAGATGACTTCGCGGTAATTGACCTGCACCGCATGCGCATCAACGTCTCAAACAGAAACGCCCGAATCAGGGACCTCGGTGCCCTCGATTTCAGCATGTCGGAAAAATACTTCGACGATGGTATCCGGGAGATTTTTTTGAATGCTTACACAAACACCGGCGCCGGCGAAAGAATTGCTCTTTCTCGCAAAGTCAAAAACCGCTCGCGCATATTAACCAACCGCCGAAGAAGACCTGACTACTGACCGGCCAACCTCGAAGCCGTCTACGGCGTGTGAAATAGCGCCCCTCCAATAATACGGTCGTCCTCCAGGTCTGCATCGGGGCACCGCCACCCAATCGAAAATCTGCCGTCATTTATCAACTCATCCATGAACTTACCCGTTGCAGCCACCCACGAACCTTGTCGGTACTTGTCATAAGTCTGCGATACGTCCTCGACTACCGGCACAACCCTGCCGAAGTAATGAACAAATCCCGACGACACATCTTTATATGCAACCAAATCATCCGATTGCCGAATCCACGAGGCCGCACTTACGGCAAATTTCTTGGTGTAGTAGCTTTTGCCCTTGACCACCGCAAGGGAATTATACGCGGGCATAAACAAGGCACAATAGCCCACGAAGATCGCCGCACATCCAAAAGCCGGCCTTTTCTTTGCGAAGAATAATACTATCACCGCAGCGATAGCCAGACTCAGCACCGAGATGATTGCTGTCTGGCCGGCAACGGCGTATTGTCCTTGCACGATGGCATAAACAGGAATGCCGATTGCACCGGCAGCAAGTGCCCCCACATGAAACAAAAGCATATTCCGCGCGAACTTGCCCGTGTAGGCATCATGGCTAAAAGCCATATCTTCGAACAGTATCCCCACCAGTATCGCCATCGCAGGCATGGCCGGCATAATATAGTGCATACGTTTGCCGCTTGACAGCGACATAATCGCCACACCGCCGGCGAACCACAGCCACAAAAACATCATCGTCTTTTGCTTTTCGTCCCATATCTTGTAAAACGGCGCCGCCAGAGCCATCGGCAAAAAAACCGACCACGGAAGCATAAACTGCAGCATCACGTGCAGATAATAATATGAAGGTTTGCTGCTCCCGCCTAACCCGCCAAAGAAGCGGTCAACAAATTCCCTCTTCCAGAACGCTATCGTGTTCGTTTCACCCCCCGCCTGCGCCAGCCTGTTTGCCAACAATGTCGGCCACGCTAAAACAATCAACAGAAAAATTACCACACCCGCTATCGGCAGCAGCTTCGGCAGGAGTTTCCATTCCCCAAATATCAGAAAATAGAAAAACAGCGGCGCCAAAATCAGCGGCAGAGGTGCCGGTCCTTTCGCCAACATCGCAACGCCGAAACTCGCCCAGAATATCAGCATGTAAGCGACTTGTCTTTTTCGCCCCGCAGCCTGGGTTGCCGAATAGAAGGCAAGAAACGCTATTGCGACAAAACAAGTGAGCGACATTTCCGGCCTGGCGCTGCGACCGTAACGGACAAACCCCAGAGACGTTGACCATATAAGAGCCGATAACACCGCCGTCCGGAATCCGAGCCATTGTTTTACAAAGTACAGAATTGCCAACGTCGAAAGTATCGCGCACACTACACTCGGGACCCTGGTGGCAAACTCATCGATGCGCCCGGTAAACTTCCCTGCCAGCGCCACAAGCCAGTAATTAAGCGGCGTCTTCTCAATCCGCAACTGTCCGTTATAACTCGGCACCACCCAGTCGCCGCTTTCGAGCATTTCGCGGGCGGTAACGGATACAAAGCACTCGTGCCCGTCTAAAGTTCTCGCCCTAAGCTTCCACCCGGCCGTTATCACCGAAATCAATATCACACAGCAAACGGCCGCTGCTTTCTTTGTTATCAAATTGCTCTGGCCCAACCACATCTTCGTCCTGTTCCGTCAAGACTTTATCAGCCTGATTATCTCTTCAAGGTCGTTCGCAGCTTCCACCGGTGGATTACTGAACTGCCCCTGCTTTTCCTTGTGATAATTGACTGTAACATTCGGGTCTTTCAATGCATGTCCGGTCAGCACGCACGCCACCCTTTCATCCGCCCCGATGATGCCGTCAGCCCTCAGGTGCTTTAACCCCGCAATCGTCGCCGCAGACGCCGGCTCGCAACCCAAACCATACATGCCGACCTGCGCCTTGGCATCGAGAATTTCCTCATCGGTAACCGCCAGGACAACACCGTTGCAAACATCGAGAGCCCGCAGGCACTTCTTCAGGTTCACCGGCCGGGAAATCTCAATCGCAGATGCGCACGTATGCGGCGAAAAATTGCGAGCCGTTAAATCCGCATAGAACTCGTCGATTATCGACTGCTCAACCCTGCCGCCGTTCCACCGCAGCTTCTTGTTATTGAAAAGGTCCGTCAGTGTATCCGCCCCCGTCGCATTGATTATCGCCATCCGCGGAATTTGCTCTATCAGGCCCAACTCCTTCAGCTCGGAAAACATCTTGCCGAACGCACTCGAGTTACCCAGATTGCCGCCCGGCACAATAATCCAGTCTGGCACTTCCCACCCCAACTGCTCGATAATCCGAAGCATAATAGTCTTTTGCCCCTCAAGCCGAAACGGGTTCATCGAGTTCACAAGATATATCCCTAATTTGCTGCAAACATCCTGCACCTGCCGCATGCAGTCGTCGAAATCGCCGCGTATCTGGATAGTGTGTGCCCCGAAATCCATCGCCTGGCTCAGCTTGCCGAACGCGATTCTGCCCGACCCGATAAGCACCGTGCACTTGAGGCCGCAGCTATGAGCGTAAATCGCCATCGATGCAGATGTGTTGCCCGTCGAAGCGCAAGCACTCGACTCTGCCCCCACCATTTTGGCATGGCTGAACGCCGCCGCCATGCCGTTGTCCTTGAATGACCCGGAAGGGTTCAAGCCCTCGTATTGCAGGTACAGGCACCCCGGCTGCATATCAACCTGCTTGGCTAAGTCGTCGTTTTGCTGCAAAATCGTCTGCCCCTCGCCGATTGTTACCTTATATTTATCATCGCAGAAATCGAGCAGCTCCCGGAACCGCCAAACGCCCGAAAAATCCAGCCTGTCACTTCTCGTCGCCCACCTCGCTGCGAAATCCGACATTTTAGAAGGCACCTCGACCTTGTCCCAGTCATACACTACGTCTAAAAGCTCTCCGCACTCGGGACACTTAAACAGCGACCGACCGCAGTCAAACTCGGCTGCACAATCCGGATTGATACATTTCTGAACGGCCGTGTCGGTATCCTTCGACATATTTACTCCTTCACGTTCAACTTGGCGGTATTACTAACTCAAACCGACTACCTTCAAATTATATACTAAAGGTGAAGTTTTAACAAAAAAATAATACAATTTATCCCTCCGGTGAAGCTTGTACCTGCGAAAATAGGGGGGTGGCGTCTCTATACCACATCCATATTTAGCCCCGCGTGTCCCGACACCTCGGGGCCCGCCGGGCGGGGTTACTTGTTCCATTTATTATCAACAAATCAAAATAGGTTACAGATACCAGAGAGCTCTAAGTTGCACTTTGGCGTTACCTATCCCCAGCCCGGCTCATCCGGGAACACATTACTATACTTGATACTGCTGCGCGCTTCGGCCATCATATCCGCCACGGCATCGCGCCACTTCTGATAATGGGCCGTCTCCTTGTGCCTGGCCGCATCGTCCGGCGTGCGATACACCTCCACCAATACGAACCGCGTCGGGTCATCCTGCTGCTGAATAGCATCGAACCTGGCCACCCCCGGCTCTTGAATGCTGCCCTGAGCGTTTTCTACCGTAGCCGCCCGAAACGCCTCAACCTGGTCCGGCTTAACATGCACAAAAACGTGAACTATAAACATGGCCTTGCCCCAAAACATAACACCTTTGAACGTCTCAAACGCAAGTTTACCCCACAACCTGCGCCCGTTAGCAAATGGTTCTTAATACCACCGTTCCCTCATCCCCCAGAAAGCCGAAATATATTTTACTTTTCAGCAGGCTGCTTCTTTTCTATCTTCGGCTTATCACCATCTTTCTCGTCCATCCCCAATCTCAACTCCAATAGTCAATAGAAAATAGAAAATAGTCAATTACCCTGATTATCTTCAAGTCATCTGCCATCCGGCCGCCCTTTCTTCTATCTCACCCACTGCCTAAAAAATCGAACATGAACCTTTCACACTATACAGTACTCGCAACCCTCGCCTTCGTCAACCAAAACCCTAAAAAGCTTAGGGAAATACGCTTAAGACTACTAAAACTAATTTCCACCGTCGAATCGCTATGGCGGGCAAGGCCGCCATTTTCCTACCCCACGCCTTTGGTGCCAAAAAAATCTTTAAAATTTTCAAAAAAAAGCTTGAACTTTTCAGCCCGATAGGCGATACTATATTTGTTCTCTGCCAGTGGCAGTAGAACCTACAAAGGCTTCCGCTGAGCCAGCCTGGCGAATCAGCGGTTTTTTTATTTCCATTTGGGACTCATCCGTATTTTATCAATCGTTGACAGTTGACCATCCGGCGCCTGCGTTTCTGCCACAAATGCCGTCTTAAAATCTGCCGTCTTGGCCCCAGTAATTGAAATAACCACTACGTAATTGGCCATGACAACAACTACCCGACGGCTTCTATCGTATCGCTTTCGCCATTTATCCCATCCCTGGTAACATTCACTGCTGGGATCCTGAAGAGCGGTTTTTATCCAGTGCATGCGCTTGACCCTCTTCTGAGAAAATTTATCCTTCACACCGTCACGATGTGAAGATTCAAAAAAACAGTGACCAAAGTCTCGCCGCCTAAATCTGACAGCTATCCCGTCAAAGGTTACTATCGGGGCTCTGCAATATGTTCTTTCAAAGTGAGCTTGATACTCAGCAACCGATTTGCCGTTCAACAGAGGAGGATACCCCAAGTTACCATCCCCCCTCTAAATCAATCACAAAAACATTGAATTTTTGCTCGCTCTTAAATGTATGCTCTATGCGCCGCCCCAGGCATCGCTCAAGATGCTTAATAACTTCCAACTTCGTACTGGTTTCTTCAAGTACATCGTTCAATCGGGAAGAAGCCGCACCGGTCAAAACATCCACCAACTGAATAAGCACTGATTCACGAGACCGTACCGCCTGAACATTCGATATGCATGAGGAAAGATTCGACGCCCCTAAGCAATTCTTAAGCACATCTAATCGATTTGGACGTCTATTTGTTTTGTAATCGCAAAATACTACATAGTCATTAAAATCCATGATCCAATGATGTAACATCTGGTAGTAGAACTTATAGAATCCAAGTTCCTGGTCACTTTCATGATAATGAAGCAAATTAACTTTCTCACGGTCCACCGCGATACACCGGAAGCGCAGATTCTCACCCTGCTGACAAAACCAGGTTATCAATTCCTCATAGAACTGAAAACGGCCCGGAGATACTTTCTGCCATTTAAACTCACCCCCGATTTTGTGCTTGTCACGCAACTGGTGAATCGCCGTTTTGAATCTTTCCCTGTCATCAGTCTTTAACCATAGGCTTCCGATGACCATGTATTTGGCTTGCGGTTTCCGTGAAGATAATAGGTCAGGTCGGGCTTCATCGCAATAAACTTCGAATCTCATACTATCTTCTCCGCAAACTCTTGCACGTCTTTGATTCTAATCATACCATTCCCCATCTCCAGACTTCAATAGTCATCATACCGGCACTTTCTTTTTTGCACGGGCGACGAGGAGTTTGCCGGTCTTGATATAGCCGGTCAGCTCGATATTTGCGGGACACACATAGCTGCAGCAGCCGCACTCCATACAGCCGGCCATATAATACTCCTCGGCCACATCCAACAGGTTATGCTTCACCGCGTGTGCTATCTTGGTAGGATTCAGGTTTTCCGGGCAATCGTCTATGCACCTGCCGCACCTTATGCACGGCGTTTCCCGCTTTTCATATTTTGCCCGGTAAATTACTTCTTTCGTCAGGATTGTTACAGCGCCGGATGCCTTTGTAATCGGCGTTGACAAATCCGCTATTGCCAGGCCCATCATCGGCCCGCCCAAAATCACCTTCGCAGCATTTGCGCGCAGCCCCCCCGCCTGCTCAATAAGGTCTGCTACCGACATCCCGACCGGCGTATAATAATTGCCCGGCCTTGAAATAGCACCGCCCGTTACCGTTACCACCCGATGTGTAAGCGCCGCACCGCAAACAACCGCCTCTGCAATTGCCGCACACGTAGCCACGTTGAGCACGCAAATGCCTATCATCGGCGGAATACCGCCGGTGGGCACGTTCTTTCGACACAGCGAATTTATCAACTGCCTCTCACCGCCCTGCGGATACTTCGTTTTAACGGGCACAACCTCGATATGTTCGCTATCGGTGCAATTGGCCAGCGCCGCGCGCATCGCTTCAATCGCAGCGGATTTATTATCCTCAATCCCGATAATCACCCTCGAACAATCGGCGGCTTTGCAGGCGAGTTTAACTCCTGCGATGATTTGATACGTCCACTCCAACATGATTCGATAATCGCACGTTATAAACGGCTCACATTCGCAGCCGTTGATTATCAGCGTATGTTTCGGCATGCGCGGATTCGGCTCGATCTTGACCCGCGTCGGAAAGCCCGCACCCCCCATGCCCACAATCCCCGCCTGGCGAACGGCCTCGCATATCTTTTCAGCCGAATACCCGCTCACATCGAAACCGCCGTCAAACCGTTCGGCACACGGCTTCTTTTTGCTCGCGTCTTCCGGGTCAGTATCTATTATCACCGCCATCGCCCGGCCGACGACAGGATGCGATTGCAGCGCGATGTCTTTTACCGTGCCGTTGATTGGCGAATGCACCGGAGCCGATACAAAAGCGTCTATGTCGCCGACCACTTGGCCAGCCTCGACCTTGTCCTTTTTCGCAACCACCGCCCTGCACCCAGCCCCGATGTGCTGGCTCAGCAGCACTGCCACCTGCTTCGGATTTGGCACCAGTTGAATTGCGATATCTGCGCTTAAGTGTTTATTCTCGGCGGGATGAACGCCGCCTGGAAATGTCAATCTTGCTTTAGCTTCGATGTTTTTTCTCCTTCAATCCTGTCGGGAGTTGGTCTTTTAGCCAACCGAACGTTCACCGCCTTAACAATCAATATGCAAATAAAACTCGCACACCCAGCCAATGCGAAACCGACGATAAACCGAAGATTTTGGCCGGTAACAGCCTGTTTGAACACATGGTCGGACAGGGCAAGGGCCGCTATGAAAACCGCTATCGGCAGCAAAAAGGCTGTAATCGCTGTCCTGGCTACACCGGGGCCTTTCGAATTACCCAACTGCTCGTAAACCGCCTTGCAATCACGACTTTGCGGGCATCCCGAACAAAAATCTTCTTCAGCCATCGTTTTCCCTACCCGACATAATACTACAGAGTTTATAATTGATATCTGCCGGCCTTGCAAGGCAAATTCACCCAACCTGGCCGGCTTGGGGGCATGATGGCGGCCGTTGGCAAACGTTGGAATAAGAAAACTGTTTGAGAGGTGATTGGCTATGTTGAAAACGCAACTGACAGCATTTATTTTACTCGGCTGCGTGCTTTCGTCCGGGTGCGCGATTAATCCGGTAACCGGCGAGAAACAGCTTATGCTGGTTAGTGAAGACTGGGAATTGCAGGTCGGCAGACAATATAGCCCGGAGGTGGAAAAACAATTGGGCGGGCGGATTGAGAACTGGCAGTTGCAAAACTATATAAACAGCGTCGGCCAAAGGATCGCCGCCGTAAGCCATCTGCCGGACCTTGAGTTCCACTATACGGCACTTAACCACGAGAGCGTAAACGCTATGGCCCTTCCGGGCGGATATGTGTTTATAACCAGGGGGATGTTGGAAAAGCTCACCAGTGAGGCGCAATTGGCGGGTGTGCTTGCACATGAGACCGCGCACGTAACGGCCCGGCATGCGGCAGCGGCAGTGAGCAGCCAGATGGGAATTGACCTTGTGCTGTCGGCGGCGGGGCGAAAGACGTCAGGCGGTGCGATGGATATCGCACGTTTGGGTTCGGGCTTGATAGGGCTGCACTACAGCCGGGAGCAGGAGATGCAGGCGGATACGTATGGGCTGGACTATATGGTAAAGGCCGGCTACAGCCCGTATGCAATGATAGAGACGATAGAGATGCTGCAGCGGCAAAATGAAATGCGGCCGATCGAGTTTTTTTCGTCGCACCCCGACCCTGCGAATCGTAAAACCAGTATCACCAGTATCTTAGAGCATATGAGCACCAATGTTTACCTGCCGAATCTGAACACCGGCGAAGCAGAATATGACAAATTCGTTCTGGCAAATCTTGTTGATTAGGTCAGCGGTGAGCCTTGTCAATAGCCCAGATTAACATATCTGGAGGGTTCTGGCCCGCCGTGCCGCAGGCCCGCCCGCCGTGCCATCGCCCCGTCGCGGCAGGTCGCGGCAGGTCAGTTAATTTTAGTCAAAACGGAGTCTATAGCTTTAGCTAATTGGAAGCAAGTACGTTGATGTTGGACATGAGATAGGGGGTATAAGTTCTGGTTTTAGGCTTCAAAAAAAGCGAAACTGGCAAATCAGTGGACACTTGGTAACGCGGGAATCGGGGTGAAATTTTTTTTAACGCTTTGCTGTTACTGGCTTTACGGTGAAAATCGTAAAATTGTCAAAATCCCATTTTTTTTACACTTTTGGCGCCGTTTTTGGCACTTTTTTGAAAAAAGTGGGCGTTTTTTGGCCGTTTTTCACATTTTTTCGTACGCTAATTGTAGATATACTTTGTCGTCAAGAGCGCTGGATTAGCCCGAAAGGGGTAGAGGAATTTTGAAAATGTCTTGACAAAAGCGCGGCCTTATGTTAAGCCACGAAGATGGCAGACGACCCCGCACTAAGTTATGGGCAGTTTGCTACTTGGGGCGGGACACGGCGGCAATGGCCTACTTGGGGCGGGGCAAACAGACGACCTCGGCGCGCTCCCGATGAATCGGGACTGCGCTCAGCAGAGGACGGCGTGAAAATTGGCATTTACTATTGACTATTGGTAAAGCGTTTTTGGGGCGGTTATGGGTGAATTGTTAAAAGAAATTTGTTGCGAAAGAACGACGGTTAATAAGGGAATAACACAATGGAAAGAATAATCGGAAAATCGTTTGCTATTGCAATGGTATCAACGTTATGCCTGGCTCTTGGAACGATGGGACAAGCCGCGGTGCAAGATGGAATTGAAGTGGCACATTGTTTCGACGACCTCAATGACAGCAGCGGTAACGGCCACAACGCTGTAACAGCAGGAGGTGCATATTTGTCCGGTGGGATGGTCTATTTTGACGGTACTTCGGATTATGTCAACGTGGGCAGTGGAACCTGGAGCAGCAATCCCTGCAACGGGAGCAGCGATTTTACTATTGCAATCGCCTACGCTTCCTCCCAAACAGGAATGGGCGAATTCGGTGCCGCTTTAGCTTGTATAGGCGCCCCATCCGGAGGAAATGGTCATCTCACTATTTTTACTAATAACAACGGCCAATATATTGACTGCTGGTATGTTGATTCGGTTCTGGGCGGCCAGCAGTACTCAGGTCTGTCTTACTCGTTCTCAGATGGAAATATGCATTATTGCTTTATCACTTACAATGCCGGTACTGACTTGGTACGGTTATATGCGCTCGATAGCGGCAGCGCAGTATCGGGCCCAAGCGGTACCCTTGGAATTAATACTACAGGCTCAAGCATATATCCTCGTCTCGGCAGAGCGCATAATGACCCCTATAATGATTTTGCAGGTGTGGAACTCAACGGCGAAATCAGCCTCTTTGCCATCTGGAACAGAATCCTCACAACAGGTGAGATGGAAGATGTCGAAGACCTGTGTGTTCCGCCGAATCCCTGCAGGCCGAGCAACGTCAGCCCGGTGAATAACGAAGAACATGTGGATTATCGCAATCTCACACTGGACTGGAGCGTTGAGGGAGGTTGTGATCCCTGTACGACATATGACGTTTATTTCGGAACATCTTCACCCCCTGCTTTACAAGATTCAGGACTGGGTGTAACCGAATGGAATGCCCCGACACCTCTTAACTCTGACGATTGGTATTATTGGAAAATCATTTCCCAGGTTCCCGGTGAAGGCTCAGTGGAGGGTAATGAATGGAACTTTAAGACAGGTGGAAAGGCCTGGAACCCGAGCCCGTACAATGGAGAAGGAAGCGTATCCATTTTGGCGCAATTAGGTTGGGACGGTGACACCTTTGCGGATTCATATGATGTGTATTTTGGTACGGACCCGACTCCTGATGCGGGTGAATCTCAGGGTAATCGGCCCGGAACTACATTCGATCCCACCTTGGATTACGAAACCACTTATTACTGGCGGATTGATGAGGTCATTGGCGGCACTCCTCAAACCGGCGACATATGGCATTTTACAACGGGCGCCGAGGCAACGGATCCGGCCAGCCTCGACTTCGATGAAATATTGTTTATCAGGCGTCCGAGTTTTGCGAACGATCATTTCTATACCGAGTTTATCAACTATCAGCCGGACGTTCTTCGATCCGACAATGGTATTTTCCGGTACAATTTTAAGACCCTCACCTTAACACCGGTAATCACGTCCGCGGACATGCCGGGCTCCGGAGCTGGTGTTTTCTATCGATTCGATCTCGATTGGGATGCTTCGCGGATTGTTTTCGATTACAAAAATTCGGTTACTGAAGGTTATCGAATCTGGATGTGCGATATTGATGGCTCGAATTTGACACAAATCACTACGACACCGCCCGATGAAGCTGCTAATATAGCCGAATACTGGATGCCGGGACTTTTTGGAGAAATGGATACATATAATTACCACTATGATGATATGCATCCGTGTTTCACGCAGGAAGATACCATCATTTTCACATCCACACGTTGTAAATACACAACCCTTTGCAATGATGTTGGTGTTTTGACGACACCAGTCCTTCATCGTATCAATCTCGATGGAACGGGACTGGAGAAGTTAACCGACAGTCCGGTTAGTGAGTTTGCTCCTTCGATGATGTCGGACGGCAGAGTGGTTTATACGCACTGGGAATATGTCGATAAGGATTCGCTGTATTGCAAGGCAGGCTATGCGATGAATCCGGATGGCACCCATGTCAATGAAATTTTCGGCCTTGACCAGCACTCGCCGCCTTCGGTGATGTATTTCCGCCAAATTCCGACTAATCCGAATAAGTTAGTATTTGTCGGCACCCCGCATTATTGGCAGGGCGATAATTTAGGGCCGATCATGGTAGTGGACAGGACCAAGGACGTACGGATCCATGAAGATCCCGGTGATCCAACCCCCGGCCCTGCGGTTACTTATGTTACACCGAATGTTCATATATGGCAGGAACCGGGATGGAACTTCTGGACAGGTTCCAGTTGGATTGAAAATAATAACGGAATTGGCGGCAAGCTTTATACGACACCTTATCCAATCAATGAAAAACTATTTCTTGTAACTTGTAAGTTTAATCACAACGATACATGGAATACCCGTGACGCTTACGACATCTATCTAATCGATACCAGCGGCAACCACACACAGATTATCAGTCAGCCCGGTACAAGCTGCTGGAATCCATATCCTTTGAAGGAGCGTCCGAAACCAATTAAGATCAATGCCTTGAAATTCCCTCCGTATATCGCATCGAACCAGGGACTTGCGTTGGTTACCGATGTTTCCAAGGGCATGGACGGTGTAAACCGTGGCGATGTTAAATATCTTCGCATCAATATTCAGAAATCTCGCCCCTGGTCGGCTCATAAAATTAATTTATGGGGCGATGAAGGTGAAGTTCTACACGCCACCAGCTGGTGGTCGGCCTTGTGGCCCCGTATTCAATTAGGTATTGTCCCGGTCGAAGAGGACGACTCCGCTTACTTTGTCGTTCCCGCCGACCAGAATATCTTTTTTCAGGCATTGGATTCCGAGTATCGTGAGCTTCAAAGAGAACGAACATATATAAACTTCAGGCCTGGTGAGTTCAGGTCATGTATTGGTTGTCACGAGCGCAGCGGCGAAGCGCCGACTCCGCCGTTTGGCTCCGGTGAAGCCCCAATGGCTTTACAGAATCCACCTGTCATTCCGGGGCCGATGCCCGGTGAACCCGCAGGTACCGGTGATTGGGCTAGATGGGGTGTGAAGGTTCTGCATTATCCGTATGATATTCAGCCGATTTTTGACGCAAAATGTATTAGCTGTCACGGTAATAGCAGTCCTGAAGCAGGTCTTAATCTGACCGGCGGCATTACGGAGTCTTATAATGTTTCCTTTGAAAGTCTCGCAACGGGTGGTTATTGCGGCATATTGGTTAACGAGAATAATGACTGGATGACCACCGATTGGACTGAGTTTAAGGAGCCGAAGTTTTTTGGTTGTCATGCGACAGAACCACGACTCACTATTGCTCATTGGCTTTATAACGATTCGGCCCACAAGGCAAGACTTACAGATAAGGAATTACGGACTATCTTCCGCTGGGTCGATACGAACTACTCGTTCTACGGCACCTATTACGGCCGCCATCATAGCGACCATTCCGGTGACCCTGATTTCAGACGTATGCCGACGGTCGAAGAAGCTCTCAGTAATGTAGCGCCGTCGTGGCACAATTAAAGAAGATGAAGCAGTTATTCAGTATCATAAAGATAAATGGATAATAGATTTTCCAAATAAGAAGGTGGACAGATGAACGCAACATACAACAAACGGCTCTATGGCATGTCAATGGTTGTACTTGTTTTAGTACTCGCGGCAGGCGCCCAGACCGATGCAAGCGATTATTATTCGCCTACGGCTCTTGCGGTTGACGATGCCGGACAATATCTCTATATCGCCGAATATACGGCTGGCCAAGTGCAGGAGTTTAACACTACAACCAAGGCAGTCACAAGGACATTATCGCTGACCATGCCTCCCACAGGAGTGGCGATTTCCAGTAGCGGACTGCTATATGTTACAGCCGGGGGTATCTACGGCAAGGTGTATGTCATCAACATTTCACTGTGGATTCTTCAAAATACTATCGATGTTGGACATACGCCGATGTCACCTGTGCTCAATGGCGACCAATCACTTCTGTATGTGTGCAACCGGTTTGATGGGACTGTTTCGAAGATTGGTACAGCTTCGGGAGCAGTGTTGTCCACGATTGATGTACTCCGCGAGCCGGTAGCCGCGGCGATAACACCTTCATCTAACAAGTTGTTCGTTGCGAATCATCTGCCTGTCGGGCCTGCAAACACCGGTAACATAGCAGCAAGCGTCTCAATAATCGATACTTCCACAGAGGCAGTAACCAATATCCAGCTTACCAACGGCTCAACGGGTATGCGGGGTATTTGTGTATCACCCGACGGCAATTTTGCCTATGTAACCCATGTCCTCGGCCGTTATCAACTCCCTACAAGTCAGCTTGAACGCGGCTGGATTATGACAAACGCCTTTAGTGTTATCGATATCTCCTCCGAAACACTTGTCAATACAGTTTTAGTCGATGATGTCGAGATGGGGGCCGCAAATCCCTGGGGGATCGCCTGTACTAATGACGGCTCATATTTATGTATCACACATTCCGGAAGCCATGAATTGAGCGTAATTGACCGCACCGGGTTGCATAATCGTCTTTCAAATCTTCCTTATACAGGTGGATTCTCAAATACTTCCGCTGACGTTCCACACGACCTTGGTTTCATGTCTGGTTTGCGCACCCGCATTCAGCTTGCCGGCAATAGTCCGCGTGGGCTGGATATTTCCGGAAACACAGTTTACATAGCCGAGTACTTCAGCGACAGCCTCTCAATAGTTGATATCACCACCAAGCAGGTCACCCAAACGCTTCTCGGTCCTCAGCACCCTCCGGATCCGTGCAGGTGGGGCCAGATTTATTATCACGATGCCAGCAAAACCTTTCAAAAGTGGCTCAGTTGTGTCAGTTGTCATCCTGATGCCCGTTCGGATGCATTGAACTGGGATCTGGCTAATGATGGTTATGGAAGCCCAAGAAATGCGAAAAGCCATCTGTATTCACATATGACTCCGCCGACGAACATTACCGGCTGCCGTCCGGATGCATTTGCTTCCGTACGGGCCGGTTTTAAGTTTATCGAATTTGCTATTCGTCCGGAAGAAGACGCCGATGCAGTTGATGATTTTATGATGTCTCTTGAACCTGTACCGAGTCCGTATTTAGTCAACGGCCAGCTTAGCGAATCCGCCGAGCGAGGCAAGAGCCTGTTTGAGTCGGCAAATTGCAACGTATGTCACTCGGGACAATATTATACTGATATGTCGCTGTACGATGTCGGTACGGGCAGAGGAAGCGGCGAGTCATTAGATACCCCTACTCTGGTTGAGGTTTGGCGGACAGGGCCATACTTGCAGGACGGCCGAGCTGCGACCATGCTGGAGGTGTTGACTACGTACAACCCGAGCGACCAGCATGGCGTTACATCAGGTCTTACGGAGCAGGAGCTGAAAGACTTATCCGAGTATACCCTCAGTCTCGGTGCTATACCCGGTGAGTGTATAGGCGACTTTGACGGCGATGGTGAAGTTGAGGCGGATGACCTGGAGATTTTGGCCGCTGCCTGGCTGAGCATCTCAGGAGGTCCCAACTGGAATCATGTTTGTGACATATCTGACCCGAACGACCTTAAGATTGATGGTCAGGATTTCGCTGTGTTCTCGGATAACTGGCTGTGTCCTTAGTCGTTTGATGTAACATAATCACGAGAGCGGTCTGTGGCCCAGGTGGAAATTACCGCGCCGCACGACCGGCGGAAGAAATAGAAGGAAACCCCGGCCAGAGGATCCCGAGGTGTCGGGACACGCGGGGCTAAACAATAGGGCCCAACCCCCAAGTCGTGGCTTGGGGGCTAAACGGGGGGAAGGGGGCACCCAGCGAGGGGGTGGAAAATTAGTGTTGCAAACGGCGAAAAAGCTTCTATAATGCAGCGTTCGTGGCGATTCTGAGCAGGCAGGGTGATTCGTCAGAGTTGGCGCGGGCGGGGCGATTTGATAGTTGCCCCTGCCTACGCAGGGGTGACAATCCTGCGCGGGCACAAGCATTATAGATTGGATATTGGATTTATAAGGAGTGTGGTCTTATGGTGGCAATAGCAGAAGTAAAAGTTGATTTGTTCGGTGCCGAGCTTCCCGGTCTTGATGAGCTTAAGCAGCTTTCATCATACGTTAACAGCAGTGAAATTAATAAGATAGCTTTTGCCAACAAGGTTGCCCGGAAGCTGGATAACTCGCTGGCGGCGGGGGTCGGCCTTGTGATACTCTGCAGAGACGCAGAAGCGGTCGAGAAGCTGCAAGAAGGGGCGGATTGCAAAGAGAAGTTCATGTATCTTGGGTATGCGTATCGGCGGATGAGGATGTTCGATGAGGCGTTGGCCAGCTTTGGCAAGGCGGGTAAGAAGCGGGCGGATTCACTGACGGTATCGCTTGAAAAGGCTGCTACGCTGCGCAAGGCCGGAAGGCTTGACGAGGCGGCAGGTGAGCTTGAAGGGTGCGCCAATTTTGAGAAGGTCAGCGCGGAATATCATTATCAGCTCGCCCGGCTTGGGGACGCGCAAGGACAATACGACGAGGCGATAGCGAATTACGAACTTGCCATAGAACTGGACCCTGCGCACCAGCAGGCCCTTTTCTACCTTGCTTACGCATGCGATTTGCGCGGTGACGATGAGGCGTCGATAGACTATTACAAGCAGATCGCCAGGACGGCGCCGGTTTACGTAAATGCAGTCCTTAATCTTGCAGTGCTGTATGAAGATGCGGGCCAGTGCGACAAGGCAATGGATTGTGTGGAGACGGTGTTGGAATCGCATCCGAATCACAAGAAGGCGCTGCTGTTTGCCAAAGACATCAGCAGCTCAATGGTGATGGTGTATGATGAGGAGAAGGAGAAATGGCGTGACAGGCAGAGCCGGATCCTCGGGATCCCAATTTCCGATTTTGAGCTTTCCGTTCGCAGCCGAAACTGTCTGAAGATGATGGGTATTTTTACGATAGGCGATCTTTTAAGAACTACCGAGGCCCAGCTTCTGGCTTATAAGAACTTCGGGGAGACTTCGCTGGTGGAGATAAAGAAGATTCTGGATACGAAGGGCTTGACGTTGGGGATGGCACTGGAAGGTCAAGAAGGCGACGCGGCGGATGAGGAAGATGCCGAGGAGGAGACAAATGAAGAGCTGCTGAACAAATCGGTGAATGATATAAAGCTGTCGGTTCGGGTACGGAGGGCTTTGGTGAAGCTGGGAATTGAAACGTTGGCTGAATTGGTCGGTAAGACGGAAGCGGAGTTGTTGGGCTGCAAGAATTTCGGGGTAACGAGCCTGAATGAAGTGAAGGAACGTCTGACTAGTTATGGGCTGAGCCTGCGGCAATTGGAATAGAGGCAGGTATTTTGGACAGCAGAAGCGCGGTTTTGGCAGGAGTGAAAGTTGCCCATAGCTGGAAAAACCACTTTTAAGCGCAAGTCGGTGGCAGTACGGGTATTGGCGGGGGTGTTTGTGTGCCTTTTGGTGGGGTGTGAGAAACGGGAGCTGATAGAGCCGACGCCGGGTATGGATATCTCCGAGCGGTTGTGGATGAGGGTCTTGCTGTTTGAAGACGTCAGTGGGTGCACCCTGTCGGCCCAGCGGGGTCTCATCGCGGTCGATGCGGCGACATGGTCCAGAACGGATTTCGGGAAAAAGGGCGGAACTGTCGGGGTTGGCTTGTCAGCGGGCCGGATTGTTGTGGGGGGTAAACCGTTCGGGCGCGAGGTGTTAATCCGGCCGAGGAGGCCGTTTGTGGTGACGATAAACGGGGCTCGCTATCGAGGTAATCTGAGGCTGATAGTTGGAGCGGACGGGCAGTCCTTTGATGTGATAAACGTGGTTCCGGTGGAGGCATATCTTGCAGGTGTAGTAGGTGCGGAGATGCCGAGTTACTGGGAGCCGGAGGCCTTGAAGGCGCAGGCGATAGCGAGCAGGACGTACAGTCTGTTCATCAAGCGCAGGTTCGGGGCCGGACGCGGGTGGGATGTGCGAAAGACGCAGGCCAACCAGGTTTACGGTGGTGTGTCGGCTGAGTCGGCGACGGTTTGGGCTGCGGTCAACGAAACAGCGGGCCAGGTTTTGACGTGTAAAGGAGCTGACGGCGAAGAGGGGATATTCCCGACGTACTTCAGCTCGACGTGTGGGGGGCATACTCAAAGCAGCAAGGACGTGTTTGGTGATTCTTACGAGGCGCTTGGGGGTGTGAGTTGTGTGTATTGCCGGGATGTGGCTAAGATGAGCTTTTATTTCTGGCCGATGGCTGAGTTTGAGGCGGGCCAGGTGAGTGATAGACTAATCAAGCGCTACCCAAAGCTGGCGGGACTGAAGGAGATTGAAGTTATTGAGCCGTTTAAGGTCAGCGAGTACGGCAGGTTCGGGCGAATAACTTCAGCGCGGCTGATTGGCGGGGATGGCAAGAGCGGGTATTTGCGAGGTGAAGATTTGCGGCTTACGGTTGACCCGAGCGGCACGAAAATCAGGAGCGCGGCGTGTGAAATAATGAAGGTGGGCGATAAGTTCAGATTTTATGCAGGCAGAGGATATGGTCACGGTGTGGGGATGTGCCAGTGCGGCGCAGAGGGAATGGCCAGGAGAGGTAAGAGCAGCGAGGAGATACTGAGGTATTATTATCCCGGCTCAAAGATTATGAGGAATTGATAAGAGGTATGGCAGGATTCGAGGTAATCAGTCGAGTCAAGGACTGCGGTGCTCGTCGCGGCAGGCTTCGTACGGCGCACGGCCAGGTGGAGACGCCGGTGTTTATGCCGGTTGGGACGTACGGCGCGGTCAGAGGTCTTACACCGAGGCAGTTGGAAGAGACGGGCAGCGAGATATTGTTAGCGAATACATACCATATACTGCTTCGGCCGGGGGTAGAGGCGGTGGAAGAACTGGGTGGTCTGCATAAGGTGATGGGCTGGGAGGGGCCGATACTTACCGACAGCGGGGGATATCAGATTTTTTCGCTGAGCAGTCTGAATCAAATCGGCGACGAAGGCGTTGAGTTTTGCAGTCATATTGACGGTGCGAAGATATACCTCGATGCGAAAACGGTAACCGAGGCACAAAATAGACTTGGCGCAGATATAATCATGTGCTTTGATGAATGTGCGAGTTATGGGTGCGGGCGTGATAAGCTTGAAAAGGCGGTCGAGCGGACGATTAGGTGGGCTCGTGAATGTAAGGAATCTCACAAGAGGGCCGACCAGTTGCTATTCGGTATTGTGCAGGGAGGTGTTGACTTAGAGTTGCGAGGGTATTGCTCAAGCGAGTTATGTAAGCTGGATTTTGACGGTTATGCAATCGGCGGCTTGAGTGTTGGGGAAGGTCATGATAAGATGGTTGCAACGGCCGAGTACACGGCGGGGCTTTTGCCGGCTGAGGCGCCGAGGTATTTGATGGGCGTTGGGATGCCGGCGGACATTATCGCCGCGGTTCGGGCGGGTGTGGATATGTTTGACTGTGTCCTGCCGACGAGAAACGGACGCAACGCCTTTGCCTTTACAAGTGACGGGCCTGTGCGGTTGAGGAATAATGCAAATATCAGTGACAGCCGACCGATTGAGGCTGATTGTGGGTGCTACTGCTGCCGGCAGTTTGGCAGAGGGGCTTTGAGGCATTTTTTCAACGTGGGCGAGATGCTGGGGCCGATCCTGGTGTCGATACACAATATAACGTTTTATCAGCGATTGATGAGCGAGATCAGGGAAAGGATAGAAGAAGGGACATTCTGCGACTGGGCCGAGCAACAAATTGCGGAAGACAAATTTGCCACGGTGGATGTTCGGTCTTGAATTGTGAACTATTGAAGTGAGCGACACAGTAAGAATGTTGAGCAGATAAATTTAGGCTTTAAGTCAAAAGGGGAATTAGAATGAATAATTTGTATATTTTGGCGGCGGCTGGTGAAGGAGCCACAGCAGGTGAAATCATCAGCAGTGAAAGTACGGAATGGGCGACCGGGGAGGTAACTGTTGAGGATGGAGCGCCGGCGGCTGGTGCAGGAGAAGGTACGCAGAGACAGGGGTCACCGATAATGCAGTTTTTGCCGTTGATCCTGATTTTTGTCGTGATGTATATGTTTCTTTTCAGGGGTCCGAAGAAGAAACAACAGCAGCATCAGAAGATGGTTCAGTCGCTGCGCAGAAACGACAAGGTACGAACGATTGGAGGTATTCTTGGAACTGTGATTGACATAAAGGATGATGAGATTACGCTCAAGGTGGATGAGTCAAGCAACACGAAGATAAAGGTGGCACCGAGCGCGATAAGCAAAAGCCTGTCGGACAGGCTTGATTGATAATGAGTTAAATTGTTCGGTAGCTGATTGCCGGGAAAAAGGTCATGCGTAAGAATTTACACTGGAAAGCATTGTTAATTATTGTTTTGGTTGGTCTTGCGGTGCTCAATGTTTATCCACCGAAAGACAAGCTCAAATTAGGGCTGGATTTAGCCGGCGGTACAAGTCTTATTTACGAGATCGACACGCAGGGTCTTGACAGGGCAGAGAGGAAAGGCCTTGCGCAGAGAATGATCCCGATATTGCTGAGGCGAATCGACCCTACGAACGTAGCGAATATTGTGATGCGGCCGCAGGGTAATACTCGTATTGAGATTCAACTTCCCGTATCGAGTGCCCAGACGCGCAAGAAACGACAGGCTTACGAGAGGGCGCTGGAGGAGCTTGAAAAGGGGAATGTCAATCTTTTGACGGTCCGGCGAGCTCTTTTAGCCGGCGACGCAGAGCGAGAGGAAGCTTTTTCGAGATTTGCGGGCGATTCGGAGGAGAGGAAAGAGATACTTGACAATTTAGCCACGGCGTACGACCAGCGCAAGACAAAACAGGACGAAAGAGACGGCCTTGCCTCACAGATGGCCCAATCGCGTGAGAAGATCAAATCAGCGGGTCTGAGGGATGACTTTATTGAAGCGATGGCGCCGCGTTGGTCGAAGCTGGATGCGAAGGCGCGAAACGAAGCGATAGCAAAATTCGTAGAAGAGAACAAGCCGCCTGAGGAAGGGCTGGTTGAAGCGGTGATAAGTCTTTTCGAGGACAACAAGAAGCTGGTTGAAGAATATGTTAGTGCCTACTCGAAGTGGGCCGAGGTGGTGAACGATTTGACAGGGCCTGAAACTGGGCTGAATGCCCAATACGACCAGGCTGTGGCGCGACTTTCAGAGCTGAACCTGAGCATGGCGCAGATGACGGACGTATTAGACCTGCCGGCCGAATCGGCCCAGAGGCGGACGCAGATTAATGATTTCATTCTCAAGTTCCCGAAACGGGATGCAAAGATTAACACGGTCATCAGCGCATTCGACGATTATCGGAAGGACAGGGGCAGGTTAGACGACCCGGAAGACCTGAAGAGGATGCTCAAAGGGGCGGGGGTGTTGGAGTTTCGGATACTTCCCGCCTCGAACGACGGCAAGGTCACAACAAGCGAATTGGAAGGTTATATGGAGGCGCTGCGGACCAAGGGTCCGAAACAGGCATTGGGGGGCAAATATGTATGGTGTCAAATAGAGGACATAGCCAAATTCCCCACCAGTTTCAGGGACATCGGCTCCCCTGCGATCGGAACATTTGGCGATAAGTATTATGTTCTGGCGAGCAACCAGGAAAATGAGTGTATGCTTCGCGGGTCGGGCATGAAGGAATGGAAGTTAAGAAAGGCGTATCCGACGACCGACTCCCAGACCGGCCGGCGGGCAATAGGCTTTGACCATGACGAGGTTGCGGCAGGGATGTTCTACAACATAACAAACAACAATATCGGAAGACCTTTGTGTATCCTGCTTGACAGGGAGTCAATCTCAGCACCTATAATTGAGGACGCGATTCGGGGCAGCGGGAGGATAACGGGGGACTTCACGGAAACAGACATTGAGGACATGGTGAACAAGTTGAATGCGGGCTCGTTTCCGGCCCGGCTGAGTGAAGTTCCAATATCGGAAAAGAGTATCGGCGCAACAATCGGTGCCGACAATCGCGACCAGGGGATTAAGGCGGGCCTGATAGGTCTGGCGGCGGTTGGGGTATTCATGCTGATTTACTACCTTCTTTCCGGTTCGATTGCGAACGTTGCGCTGCTTATGAACATTCTGTTTGTATTAGGTATGATGGCGATGTTTCGTGCGACGTTCACTCTGCCCGGAATTGCGGCGATAATCCTGACTATCGGTATGAGCGTGGATGCGAATGTGCTGATATTTGAACGTATTCGGGAAGAACAGATTCGTGGCTCGTCTCTGAGGACGGCGATAGCAACGGGCTACCAGAGGGCGTTTCGGACGATTTTTGACGCGAACGTTACGACGTTTATCACGGCCCTTATCCTGTATATGGTGGCGTCTGAAGAGTTAAAAGGCTTTGCGATTGTGCTTATGTTAGGTATCGCATCGAGCATGTTTACGGCCCTTTTCGTAACACGGGCGATATTTGATTTTTTGGTGAGCAAGCAAATCATCAAAGAGCGTTTGCTGATGCTGCGGCTTGTTCGGAATCCTCAGATCAACTGGATGGGTATACGAGGCGCGTTCTTTGTGATTTCATTAGTGCTTGTTGTTGGGGGGATGAGCGTGTTCTTTATGCGCAGCGATGTTGAGAACAGCAAATACGATATCGAGTTTACGGGCGGTACAAGCGTTCAAATCGACCTGAAAGAAGGTACGGATTTGTCCAGAAGCGACGTTGAAAGGAGGATACGGGAAAAAGGCGACCAGCTTGATAATGCCGCACTTCGTGCATCCAAGGTTTACAGCGTAGGAGACACGGGGCTTCAGTACGAAATAAGTACGACGGAAACGAACCAAACCCGGGCGACGGTAACTTTCAACGAACCTGGCGCCGAAACGGTTGAAAGTGTGACCGAGGCAATCAACCGGGCGATGGAAGCGGGTTCGGGGACATTGTATAACCTGTCGGTCAGCCAGGAGGGGCAACAGTTCGTCGTGTCGACGAGCCTGGTCAACAGGTCGCTTGTAAGAGATGTACTCGCCAGGGCCTTTAGTGACAGGGCAAATGTTTCCGAGCCGGTGGTCAATGAGATTGTGAGCCGGGCGGTGAGAGAATCGTTCGCCGACCAGCTTGATGTTCGGGAAAATCTCGGGGTAGCGATAACATCGGTCGAGAAGGTGACCGAATCGGACGTGGAGTTGGCGGACTTCCTGGGTGGGATCAGGATCAGCTGCCAGCTTGAAAACAAAACCACGTACGAAGAGTTCGCAACGAGATTCAAGGACATCCGCTTTAAGCCGGACATGCAGGAGTTAGTGTGGTACGGGTATAAGATTCTCAGCGACGAGCTGACCGAGCCGGAGGCGGGGGCGAGTATGAAGAGCTTTGTCTATGTGAGCGTTCATCCGGAAGCGGGTTACCGCCAGCTGAGCGATGATGAGTGGAACCGATTCGTTGAAAATGAACGGGCCAAGATTATCAACGCGGGCTCACTGCAAACGTCTCTTGCCCGTGTAACGCAGATTGATCCATCCATCGGGGCGCAGTCCAAGACACGTGCGCTGGTTGCAATTATTCTGTCGCTGGTTGCAATTGTGGGCTATATATGGATTCGGTTCGGAACGGCGAGATATGGTTTTGCGGCTATCGCAGCACTTGTGCATGATGTCTGTATTACGTTAGGCGCTGTGACGGTGTGCACATATATTGCATCTACAGGGATTGGTAAAGCGCTTCTTATTGGTGATTTCAAGATAAACCTTGAAATGATCGCTGCATTTTTGACGATTATCGGTTACTCGCTGAACGACACAATCGTGGTGTTCGACCGGATTCGTGAAAACCGGGGTAAATCCGGCAAGCTGACCGCGAAGATGATTTCGAACAGCATTAACCAGACCCTCTCGCGGACGCTGCTGACGTCAGTGACCACGTTTATGGTGGTTCTTGTGATGTATATCTGGGGCGGCGTGGGCCTGCGAGGATTTACGTTCGCGATGCTTATCGGTATTCTGATAGGCACTTATTCTTCTGTTGCAATAGCGGCGCCGATATTGCTGTTGGGCGGCAAAGCGACGTCGTCAAAGTAGTGTGGGCGCAGGCGGCTGCGGGCCGGGCAAAAATGCGCAAGGACTTGAAAACTGGAATACTGTTCGGTGTGGCGCTGGCAATAGGCGCTATCGTAATAATGTCCGTTTGGCCGGGCGCAAGTGTAGAGTCCAGGCTGAAGCGAAGCAGGGCTGTTGGGGGTGATGAGCCGGCCGCCGAAACGGTCCCGAGCAGCGAAGACCGGATCGAGTCCGCGTCCGCCGAGCCTGAACCCGTTGAAGAGCGAAGGGTACCGGCCGAACAACTCGATGAGGGTGCGACTGCGGAGGTTGAAGAAATCCGCAAGCGCCAAGTAGAATCGCCAAGGGTCGAAGAGAAGCGGGAGGTGCAAATCCACGTAGTGGCCGGCGGGGAGACGCTGTCATCTATCTCTGTGATGTATTACGGCAGTAGCAGCCGGTGGAGGAGAATAGTCGATGCCAATCCGAAAGTGATAACGGATGAAAACCGGCTCCAGCCGGGCATGCGTCTGGTCATTCCAAGATAGCCGCGCCGGGGACCGAAGTTTACTTGTCGGCGGTAATAATCACATAGTCTCGAGCCAGTGAATCGCCAGTTCAATCACATCCGAAATGTCAATAATGCCGTCGCCGCCTTCGGGGTAAACATCCACCCACGGCTCACTTTCCTGCCAGTGCATTCCTAACTTCGCCAGGTCTTCAAGATTCACGAAGCCGTCGATATTCAGGTCGGCAGTAACAATTATGGGTGTCGCATCAATATAGAGTGTATAATCGCCCGTCTCGCCGTCGTAACCGGCCACACGAATCAGATACGAGCTTCCGGTCGAGAGGTCAAGGTCGATGCGGGACTGGAGTCCACAGTAGTCGTCATTCGACGCTAACGAGGTGCCCTGGCAACTGTCATAGACCATAAGCGTAGTGTCAAAATTGCTGCCGCAAAGTGTTATCTCGGCGGAGACGTTGGTTTGCGGAGTGAACGTATGCCATACGTCGATATCGTCGTTGTAGGAGCAGCCGGCCTGGTCCGGGCCGGTAGCGCCGATAGTTGTGCCGAGATAGACCTCGTTGGGCTCAATGGGAATAGCGCTCAGGCAACTGTCGCTATCGAGGCCAGGCGGGTCATCGTCAATGGATAAGGTGAAATCGCCGGTCTGGTGGTCGTATCCTGCAACGCGAATCAGGTAGGTGACGTCCTGGGTCATGTCAAGGGTAACCTGTGAGTCAATGTCGGGGTGTCCAAAGTCATCGTTGCAGGCCAGTTCTGCTCCATCGCAGTTGTCGTAAACAGCCAGCGTAGTGTCAAAATTGCTGTTGCTGAGTGTAATGCTGACGAGTCCGCCGGCTGAGGCTGTATATGAATACCATACGTCCAGGCTGTCGTTGTCGGCACAGGTGCTTGCGGATGTGCCGGTTGCGTCGAGTGTTGTGCCCGGGTAATCTATGCCGGCTAAAACCGTGTCAGGACTGTCACATAAATCATTTGGCACAATTGGTAGGCCGTCAGAGATTATCATGTCAACGGCCGCACCACATGGAACGAATGTTCCGGCAGGGGGTGCGAAGTCCGCAACGAGGTCTTCGGCCACGGTGTTACTGTAGGCGCCGGTAACAGTACCTTTGGCGAGGCCAAAGGTGTTGAGCCAGGTTTCGGCGTCAGACTCCGTCATGTTCATGATATCAGGCACATCAACCCTGCAGGGGGCCTCATAAGCGCCGATGTCAACTATCGCCGAGCCGTTATTATCACCATCAATGACTCTTGCGCCGGCCTCAATATCGATACCGGGAAGTGTAATGCTGTCTGTGCCGGCGTCAATACAGGGCGAGCCGGGCTGAAGGTGGAAATCATCGCTATCGGGGTCTGCAAATAATGGGTCAGCCAGAATAGTGCCTGTCCCGATTTGAACCGAAGAGCAGTTGTTGCTGCCCTGTGGCGGGTCTCCATTTAACTTAACCTTGAGGTCGTTTGCGTCGGTGGTGCCGGTGTTGCCCGAGACTATACAGTTGTAGAACTCGGCGTTTAAGATCGTGTCAACACCCTGCAGATACACGCCTCCACCCTTCAAAGCGGTGTTCTTTGATATTGTGCAGTTAATAAAGTCGGGCGAACCGCTATACAAATTCACGGCACCGCCGTAGGCATTTGTGGTGTTATTGGTGATAAGGCAATTCACGAAGACAGGGTTTCCCGTGCCGATGAATATTGCGCCACCACCTCTGAAGCCCTCGCCCCCTACGGGGTCGGCATTTGCGTAGTTGTCCGATATGATGCAGTTGCTGATTCGGGCGGTTTTGTCCCAGCTTGCGCCGCCGCCAATATACACTGCCCCTCCACCCGAAGTACCGGTATAATAACCGTTGGTAAGCGTAAAACCGTCAATGATGGGTTCATTAGTAATGTCAAGTATGCGGGTGATATCCTGGCCGTCTATAGTAGTGGTATTGTTCGCCCAGTCGCGCTGGCTTCTTTCGGTCTCATCACCTGCAAAGCCGCCATAAATTCCGACTGCCTTATCCACATCAATCTGAGAAGAGATGGCGTAGGTTCCGGCTTTGACCCATATCTCGTCGTCGGGTGCGGCTGTGTCAACGGTCGCTTGAATGGTCGCCTTAGCCGTGTCCCAGCTTAGGCCGTCGTTGGGGTCCTCGCCGTTTTCGCCGTCCACATAATACACGACAGCGGCCGCCGGGCTTGACAGAAAGGTCAAAGCGGCTACGGCCAACAACATGAATAAACTTGTTCTGCTTTTCATCTTACCCTCCCGAATCAGGAATTTTTCTCAATATCAAATATTTTGTCAAGCACCGGCAGAAATTTCTTCTGCAGGCTGTATAACCGGTGTCGTTGTTGGGAACACGTAAGGAATATTAGGCCGCCCCCAAATTGAGATGCACCGCAAAGCGCATCTGAACTAAACTCCCTCGACACCCCCATCCACAGTAAAAGCAATCTATATGATAACTTATAGAGCCTTATTTGTCAAGTCTTTTCTGTCTGTCCATCCGGTATGGGCAGGGCGTCCGATAATAAAAAAGACTGTTGTTGGGAAGGGGACATGGCCGAAATATGTGCGAGGATCGCGCGAAAAAAGGGTGTATATGAGCTATTGACTTAAGTGTTCAGGATGGGTACAATGGCAGAGGACAGAGGACAGAAGCGTTTGTTGAAATTCAGGGGTTCATGTTAGAGAGCTTATAGATGGTTGAACAGATAGCAAATTTTTGTGCGTTTGGCATGCCGGGCGGCTGGGAATGGATTATCGTACTTGTTGTTGCGGTGCTGATATTCGGCCGACGGCTTCCGGAGATCGCACGGGGCATCGGCAAAAGCCTGACCGAATTCAAAAAAGGCGTGAAAGAGGCCGAAAATGAAGTCACCAAGGAAGTAGATGATGCCGCAAGCGCTATGGATACCGAGGACCAGAACAGCAAGAAAGACACCGAGGATGTTCTCAGGCCGCAGTAACGAGCATCCTGATCAGGTTACGGACCTGTTTTTGCGCCATTGCAAGAATCGGCATATCAGGATACTTCCCTCAAACAACACGTATAGGGGCACGGCCAGTGCAAGTTGGGAAACGGGATCGGGGGGAGTCGCCATGGCGGCAGCTATGACAAGCCCTAAAATCACGAACTTTCGTGCCCGCCCGAGCGCTTCGATTGATACGAGGCCCATCATTTGTGCAAAAACAATCGCAATCGGCATTTGAAACGCCGCCCCGAAGACCAGGGTCAGTGCCAGGACCATATTGATATAGCTCTGGAAGGTCCAGTTTGATGCCAGGGACAATCGCTCGTTGAACTTAATGAAGAAACCCATCGCCAGAGGCGCAATTATTACGAGGAAGAAAACGGCGCCTGTGATAAACAGCAACGCACTTATTGGAGCAACCGCATATACGAATTTCCTTTCGCGGCGGTAAAGGCCGGACGAAACAAACGCCCAGATTTGCCAGAACACCCATGGGGAGGTTAGCAAGAGTCCGAATACGAGGCAGACCTTTATGTAAACAATGAATCCTTCGGCCGGCTGGATGGTCTGTAAGTGGTGAATTGCATCGGGCGAATCGATAGCTTTGGCAAATGGGGCAGCCAGCAAGCTGATGAGGAATTTGCCGAAGAACAGACAGAATATGAGGCCGACAACCAGGCCGAGTAATGTCAATATCAACCTGGCTCGCAACTCCTCGAGGTGGTCGCCAAGACTCATGGTTTTCAGATTTTCGCGGGGGTCTTTAGTCATTATCGCTGCCCACAGATTGTGCGATTTCTTATTCTTCGACGATTGGAATAGTGTATGAAATGGGCGGAGGTTTGGCAAATTCTTTCTGAATATGCGGGAGTGCAGAGGCTGGGAAGTGTGAACAGATTTGGGGGAAGCAGAGATATTTGGCTTTTTTTGAAGATATTGTTGCAACTTAGTTGCATTTGGCTATAATGTGCGTATAGCTGTTGAAACTGAATCTGATTTGGGCGGTTGGCGAAGGCAAAATGTCAATAAAAGAAAAAATATCGCACATTGGCGCCGAGCTTAAGGGGCACGCTCCTTTTACCATACTTGGAGCTTTGACAGGGATACTCTTCATGCTCGTCTTCAGAAACGTCGGGAGGGCCCATGCCGGCGTGTTATTCAGCATTTTCCACCCGGGCCACGTGGTGCTAAGTGCAATGGTTACCGCGTCTCTTTTCGCTATACACAGGGAGGCGAAGAATTTCCTACTTGTCCTTGCGGTCGGCTACGTCGGCTCGATAGGTATTGCGACGCTTAGCGATTCTATTGTGCCGTATTTGGGCGAGAGCCTGATCGGCCTACACATGCCTACACATGCCGAATTGGGCGGGCACAACGAGGAGGGCGCCGACCATGAATTGTCTGCCGGCTCCGGTCAGGACGGCACGGAGCAGCATGAACACAGAATTCATCTTGGCTTTATCGAGGACTGGTATATAGTGAATCCAGCGGCCTTGCTTGGTGTTCTGATTGCTTATTTTGTGCCTCGAACTAAATTTCCACACGCCGCCCACGTCTTGATAAGCACGTGGGCATCGTCCTCACATATCCTGATGAACACGGCCGGTGAGGTCACCCTTGGCATAATGGCCGGAATCTTTGCGACATTATTTGTCGCCGTGTGGCTGCCGTGTTGTATCAGTGATATTGTCTTTCCGCTGCTGTTCGTCAAATCGGACCTCAAGCTGACCGATGTGTGCGTATGTCCGGTGCACGCTGTTCACAGCCACCCGCACGAACATGAGCATTCCAAAGAGTGTCCGACCGGCAAGGAGGGCCAAGGGTGAAAACCGGCATAAGACAAGAAGCCCAGAGATTACTGAGCAGAGCCAATTTACGGCGGACCGTACCGAGGCTGGCCGTTTTAGGTGTGCTGCTTGAGGAAGGCAGACCCGTTACACATGAACAGATAACAGCCAAACTGGCTGAGGCCGCACCGGACAAGGTAACGATATATCGCGTTCTTGAAAGCTTTGTAGAGGCAGGTCTTGTTCACAGGGCGTTTTTGGCCGAAAGGGCGTGGCACTTCGAACTTGCGGATAAGTGCACCGAGAACCAGTGCCATCCTCATTTTACGTGCACAAGCTGCGAGGCGACTCATTGCTTTATCGATGCTGCTGTTCCGATGGCACAATCGCCAAAAGGATTTACCGTCCTGCATCAGCGCGTCCAGCTCGAAGGCCTGTGCCCGGCCTGCAATGAGAAAAAGGCGATGTAACTTCTGGACAGGCGGTCAGTGGCAAAATAGAATAGCAGATGTGAAGCCGTATCCATTAAAATTTGTACCGATATTCAAGGAGCGTATCTGGGGCGGCCAGGCTCTTAGGACCGTGTTTGGCAAGGAGCTGCCGGAAGGAGCGAAGATCGGCGAAAGCTGGGAATTGGCGGACCTGCCGGCCGATAAATCCGAAATAATCAACGGACCGTTGGCTGGCCAGACAATCAACACTGCTATTGAAAAACTCGGTGCGGCCATTACCGGGCGAGAGGACTATGAACCTCCCTTTCCACTATTGATCAAAATTTTAGACGCTCAGGATATTCTCAGCGTGCAGGTCCATCCGGATCCCGAGACATGCAGGCGGACCGGCAAAGGCGACCCAAAGACGGAGTGCTGGTATATCATCGACACCGCCGAGGACGCTGTAATTTACAAGGGTCTGAAAAAAGGTGTAACAAAGGAGCAGTTCGCACAATCCATAAAAGAGGGCAACTGCGATGAGTTCCTCGAAAAGGTGTACGTCAAACAGGGCGAGTGCCATTTTTTACCGGCCGGGACGTGCCACGCAATCGGGCCGGGCCTCTTAATTGCAGAGATACAGACGCCTTCTGACACGACGTACCGAGTCTTTGACTGGAACCGCGTCGATGATTCCGGCAAACCCCGGCAGCTTCATATCGAAGATGCTCTTGAGAGTATTCACTTTGACCCGTCGGGCGATGACTTTTCTGTCAGAACAGTCGGCAGGCTTGTCGATTCGGATGTGTTCAGGGTCGATAAGGGCCATCAGGCAGCAGGCGGTGAGGTGCTGGTTTCCCCGGGTGAGATGAAAGTATTGATGGTCATCACGGGCAAAGGCTGCATAACGTCGCAGGCGACTGAAAGCGTAGATTTCGAGAAAGGTGATACGGGGCTCATTCCGGCGGCCTTTGAAGGTGTAATGCAATTCGCGGCCGACACCGAGTATCTTACTGTCACAATCTAATCGTTGTAAACACGTCAAATCATGCTGTGCACCAAGCCAGCGGCTATGAGCTGCGGCAGGTACTTGGAGTTGAAAGACTTAGGTTCACTGGCGGGCTGATAAAGTGGTGCATATCACTATTGGCAGGGGGATTTTTTACTGGAAAATTAAACCTTGACAAGCCTATCGTCCGATAGTTAAATTAGGGCAATCAGGTAATTTAGGAGGCCGAAAGTTGGCCAAATTTCAGTAAGGAAGACAAGGATGGGTAAAATAAAGGAATTGTATACGACCGGCGAGGCGGCCCAAGTGTGCAGTGTGAGCCAGCAGACGATTATTCGCTGCTTCGATTCGGGCAGACTTGAGGGATTTCGGATACCGGGGTCGCGATTTCGCAGAATACCGCGGGAAAGCCTCATCAAGTTCATGAAGGACAACGACATGCCGTTAGACAGGTTCGCCAGCGGTAAGAAAAAAGTCCTGATTGTGGACGATGACCCTGAGATTGTGGAGCTGATGGTTGATGTCCTGACCCGTGACGGGAGGTTCGATGTTAAGACGGCCTCAAGCGGGTATGACGCGGGGCTGATAACACAACAGTTTTGCCCCGACTTGATAATCCTGGATTATATGCTGCCGGACGTCAACGGTAATGTGGTGTGCCAGACGATAAAGAGCAACGCCGAGTTTTCGGATACGAAAATCATAATAGTCAGCGGCGTTGTCAATCAAAGTGAGATTGCGGACCTGTTAAAAGCGGGCGCCGAGGGTTTCATGAAAAAGCCGTTCAACATCACCGAACTGGTCGATAAAATCGCCGGCGTTTTACAGTTGCAATAGCAACATGGTGTGGCCGGCAGGAGCAGAGGGATTCTTGATGGGTAAATCGGCAAAAAATACGGCGGCGGCTCGGCAGGTGGAGCTGATAATTCGGCAGCTTGATTCACTTTCCACATTGCCGGAGGTTGCGGCGGGGTATTTAGCTAATCTGGCGGACGACGGAATCGACAGGGCGGCTTTAGGGGAGATAATCGAATCGGATGCCGCGCTGACGGCGAAGATATTGTCGTTAGCGTACAAGGAGCGAGTGGTTTTTGCGGGAGACAAGCCCTCTGTAGCGGAGGCGGTGGCGAAATTGCCCAAGTCGATGGTTCTCGAGGCGGTCCTGTCGAACAAAGTCTTCGGCGCGTTTGAGACCGATTACGATCCGGACAGCAGACGGACGCTGGGACGGAAACAACTCGCACTGCATGGTCTGGGGGTGGCATGCTGTGCGAGGGATATTGCCGGACTTGTCCTGGGTGAGGGGCAGAGGCAATTGGCCTTTTCGGCGGGCCTGCTGCATGATATCGGCAAACTGGCACTGGATGAGGTCATGCCGAAGAGCTTCGAACGGATGGTCAGCGAGGCGAAATCGCAAAACACGTCCCTGCAGCGTGTCGAACAAAAGCATCTCGGCCTCGACCACGCGGTGATAGGGAGGCGATTGGCCGAGAAGTGGCATCTGCCCCGCGAGATAGTGCTTGCAATCTGGCTGCATCACAGCGACCCGGAGATTATTTCGGAGAATCTGCCGGCGGCAGGTATTGCCGGCATCGTGCGCCTTGCTGACATCATCACGCGACAGTGTGAAATAGGGATGTCGGGCAGTTTCGATTCGCCTGATTCAATTTCGGAGATAATTGATTCGTTGTCGGTTTCGGCGGAGCAGATTGCCGAGATTCGCAGCCGGTTGGCGGGCGAGGTTCGCCAAAGGAGCGAGCTGTTAGGATTGGATGCGCCGGGAGGGTCGGCGGCTTATTGCGAGCTTATAGGCGCAACGGCCGCCAAACTGGCACGTGATAACACTGAGTTGACAGCGGCGAATCGTCAGTTGCTTACGAGCGGCGCTCATGCGACTTTTGTGAATGAGTTTCTGTCAGGTGTTAGTGCAGACATGTCGGCAGTCGATGTAGCGGCCGTGTTTGCGAGCGGGTGGCAAAGACACTATCAGACCGGTTCAGTGTGCGTGTATGTTCATGCTGAGGGTGACGAAGGACTTTTGGAGGCGGTGGTTATCGACGGTTCCGGGCACATGAACGCGCAGGTAATCAGGCCGGCCGGCGAAGGGCCGATTGCGCCGGGGCAATTGGCCAATGAGTTTGCGATATCAGACGCCGATGATTCGGTGAGGGAACTTTTGGAGCAGATTGAATGTGAATTTGACATAAGCAGGACGCTAACGGCACCATTGCTGGTCGCCGGCAGAGCGATTGGAGGGATTGTCTATGAGCGGCGCGGCCCGGCAGAGGTGAGAGGTCAGTTGGAACTTTTCGGCACAGTTGCATCAGTGGGGGCGGGGATTATTGCATTAGCCTCGGCACATCTGCGTGAAGAAAGGCTGGCGGAGCGGTTTGCCGAGCTTTTGGGAGAACTTAGGGAAAGTCGCAGCGCCCTTGCGACAGTGAAATCCTTAGGGGCAATAGCTGAGACGGCGGCGGGGGCTGCGCACGAGCTGAATAATCCGTTGGCGGTGATATCAGGCCGGGTGCAACTGCTTTACGACGCCGAAAGTGATGAGAAAAAGAAAGAGACACTCAAGCAGATTCAGGAGCGGGCGGAGGAAATAAGCCGGATAGTCGGCGACTTGCTGAGTTTTGCCAGGCCCGAAGAGCCTGTGCCCAAAATGGTCTCGGTGAGGGCATTGGTTGATGAGGCGGTTCGTCGAACGAGTGCGGCGCATGAGCTTAAGAAACTCGAAGTGGAGCTTGTCTCGATTGATGAGCTTGGCGAGGTTTTCGTTGACGATGAGCAGGTGGTTACAGCGATTGCGAATGTTCTTTCCAATGCGCTGGAATCTTACCCTGAAGAGAAAGGGCCGATAAGGATAGACGGCGGATGCGAACAGCCGGAAGGATTTGCAGCATTTGCGATTATCGACAGCGGTTGTGGGATGGATGCAAATACCTTAGCCAAGGCCACGCAGCCGTTCTTTTCAGCAAGGGCTGCGGGCAGGAAGCGGGGGATGGGCCTTGCGCACGCGCAGCGGCTGGTTCAACTGAACAACGGCTCGCTGCATTTAGCAAGCCGGCTCGGCGAGGGGACGACCGTAACAATCAGGCTGCCGGTTGACCGGTGAATCGGTGAATCGGTGAGTGGGTTGGGGGGTATGTTTTAGGGGGGGAAATTCGCCTCTTTTACTCATTTTTTCAGAAAGATGGGCGAAACAGCTCTAAAGCACTTGTTTTTTTCATGCAGATGTGGTATGTTTGCGGATATAGAGATTGAATGGGGTGAAGTGTGAAGTGTTTAAGTGCGAAACAACAGTAAGAACGAGGATAAACAGATGTGGGGGTGTTAATATGTCTGCAGCTATGAAAAAAAGAAGCGGATTTACACTTTCTGTCATTGGCGCCCCGCATCAAGTGCGGGATAAACTCCAGCTTCGAATCCAGGTACGAAAGAAAACCGGATTCACGCTGATTGAGCTATTGGTCGTAATCGCAATTATCGCGCTGTTACTCTCAATTCTGACGCCGGCGCTCAATGCGGTCAAGGAGCGTGCCAAGCGGATTTTATGCTCTAACCGGCTGGAGGCAGTGGGGGATAGCCATTCACGCCTATAACACGGCTAACAGCGATAAGATGATGAAGATGGTGAAAAGAGACTGGGTTCCTATTGTTTATTTTCCTTGTTATATATCAACTAAATCGAGCTACCCGCCGAGTGTGCCTGATACAGCCGATATACAGCCTGACGAGTGGAACGCGCATAAAATAAATCCATACCTTGAGGTTATGGACAAAAATTATGACGAGACCGGCATAGTATCTGCATTGGTAACCTGCCCGAATTGCAGCGGTGACTACATGCAAAGATGGGTCTATGAGGAGAATTGGCAGGGTTATGAAGATCAGATAGATCCTGATTCTAACGCTTTTATGGAGATAGCATATTGCTATTGGGCGGGAATAGATAAAGTTTATGAAGATGCTCCAGAGCAGTGCAGTGTGCAGGCTACGAGGTATTTAACCCTGGATGTTCCAAGCCCCAAAAGGTTGTTGATGAGTGAAATCCTGTTTTTGACTGCTGACGCGATTGATGATTTGTCGTATCGCTACAACCACGGCAAAAACGGCTGGAGTTGGAATACTATAGATGTCGTCGGACATATCGACTACCACCCGTACCCGCAGGCAACTGGGCGAGGTCAACTGTTTGGCGATGGTCGTGTGTCGTTCAAGCCGATACCTCTGGACGACAACCTTCCAACCAATCCATATAAACCCAAAGGCCTTGAATCTATGTGGGATGGTATCGACAGTGGCTGGGTTGGAGGCGACTTCGACCTATCGTATTTTTAAGATTGCGGGCGGCGGATTTACAGGAGTGCGGAGGACCCCGGCGCGCTCCCGATGAATCGGGACTGCGCTCAGCAGAGGACAGAAGTCGGAGGGCGGATAATATCAAATATCAAAATGCCCAGCACCAAACTTTTTTGGTGCGGGATGAGCGCCGATGAGATTATCTCGCCCTTTAAGGGTTTTATACCGCACCTATTTAATCGCCATCCATCTTCAATTGTCCACTGAGCTTCGGCGAAATCATAAGTACCATAGAGAGTTCCCGGTGCGCCGGCCCATGACGGTGGCTCTAAGTCCATTATGTCCTCGGCCGCAGACATCTTGCCTGCTAACAGTTCCAACGCAATTTCCAACTTCTGTTCATCCATAAATTTTGACGCTCTACCCATTGCGAGACCCCTTTCAAGGATTCGATTGACGCCTAACTCCAGTCACCCTACAGGTTCCTTCCGTTAGGCGTCAGCCATTGTACCACCCCTTTCAAGTGTCTCACTCCTTCACGGGGCCAATATATGCCCTCTGTCATCTGTTATCTGTCCTCTGTCGTCTGTCCTCTGCCTTCTGCTTCTTACTCCTGCCTCCTTACTACTTTCTACTCTCACCCAGCCTACCCACGTGCCTCCAAGGCCACCGAAAAATCGACCGTAAAGAACGTCCTATAATCCCCGCGCAGCACCGGATAATCGTACTGAAACACCCTTTTTTAGCCCAAATCTTAAGGGCCACACATTTTCAGCCGAGAAAATCCAATAGAGTATGAACTCGTAGCACCGGAGACGGTGTATATAATGCAGGGAGGTAGTGGGGGATGGCTGGAGACCGAATCTATGCGGATTAGATACGTTGTTTCAACAATGGTTTTCTGGTGGCGAGAGACGTATCTCTCCTTCGAACAGGAGTGCGAATACCTAAAATCGCTTGGCTTTGGCATTGAATTATGGCCGACACGAAAGCGCGACAATGACTGCAGATACATCCGCCGGAACTGGTCCCGACTCGCCGAAGCCACAGAAGGCATGCTGGTTTCGATGAACTCCCGCAACGACGGCCCAACTATCACAGAGTGGGCCGAGCAAATCGAGTGTGCCAAAATGCTTAACGCTTGTATTGTGGCGGATTTAAGGGGTTTGTGCATATCGCAGGACTTGGGCATAGCGGATTGGGGTTTTGCGGGCGAGGTTGTTAAAACAGCCGCTGATCACGGCGTAACCATCTGTCTTGAGACCGGTTCTCTGCCCGCCCTCCTGCAGGTGGGCGACAAATTCGACTCAATACGCTACTGTCTCGATACCGGCTATGCACATCTCGACCGCAACCACGGCTTTAATGAGTATATCGACAGATTAGGAGACAGAACCACCCACCTGCATCTGACCGACAATTACGGCACGGTAGATGACCACGAACCCCCCGGCGTCAGGGGCGGGATGGCACGCGACAACTGGGACTATCTCCTCAACGGCCTGTCGAAATACGATAACGAGGTCATCGGTTCGTTGGAGATGATCCCCTGTATGCCCGGGACAATGATTCGCCAGAGCTGCAAGTTTCTGTTCGACGTGATGCGCTGGCCGGACCAGCCCCAGCCGGAAGACAACCATCACGAAAAACACTACCGGCCGCTATAACCCGCTGCAAACGCCCGACCCGCGCAGCGATTCCACCAACTATTCACGAGATACGCAATACGCTATACGCCTCACGCAACTGAGCGCAGTGAAGTCCCGACTCATCGGGGTCTTCTGGCCGTTAATTAGAATCCGTAGACTTTTGCCAGGTCCTCGTTTGAGGGCAACTGTGAATAATGTTCGCCTCTGGGACCGATGTAGCCGGGTCCGCTCCTGTGGAGCCTGACGGGTGTCGTGGAGCCGTTGCTGTTGGTAATCCAGACGGTGACGACATTTTGCTCGGCCCGGATGGAGGCCATCTCGCCCCTCATCTTTTTCTTGTCGGATTCGCTGCCGATGATGTAGCCGGCTCCACCGCCTACGGCGGCGCCGATAAGGGTGCCCTCGGTATCACCGCCTGCCAGGGCACCCACGCCTGCACCAATAGCGGTGCCGAGAAGCGCGGTGTTTTGTGCATCGGTCTCGCAACCTGTGGTAACGGCCAGCGTTATGGCCACGGCCGCCAAAAGTGTCAATGTTACAAATCGTCTCAACATTTCGTATCTCCTTTTCTGTAATGCCAGCATAGTCAATACATTTATTTTACCGCCCCATTCATATTTATACTATCCGGGGACAGGAAATGTTCAATGGTTGTAAACCGCATGTTGTCTGATATACTTATCGGCTAACAGGGTGTATTTGTAAACAGAAAAAGGGGCAATTTCATGAAACAGAGTCTGATAATCAACGGTGCGGCGGGTCGTATGGGCCGGCGGATAGTGGCGCTGGCGGTCGAGGGGGGTCATTTCGAGATAGTTGGGGCGGCCGAGGCGGCCGGGCACGCCGATATCGGTAAAGATGCGGGACTGCTGGCGGGGGTAGCCGAGATAGGCGTTAAATTGGGCAGCGAGTATCCGGCCAAGGCGGACGTTATGATTGATTTTTCGTCGGCCGACGCCGCTGAGGCGGTGATTGAATACTGCGCGCAAAATAAGGTGGCCCTCGTGATGGGGACGACGGGGCTGAGCGAGGGGCAGGTCCGGAAGCTGCAGGCCGCCGGCAAAAAAATAGCGATTGTGCGGGCGAGTAATATGAGCGTGGGGATGAATGTGCTGTTTCGCCTGGTCGGCAAGGTCGCGCAGATGTTGGGGGATGACTATGACGTGGAGCTTGTCGAAGCTCACCACAGATTCAAGAAGGATGCGCCGAGCGGGTCGGCGATTACGTTAGCTAAGAATATTGCAGCCCAGACGGGCAGGGATTGGCCGGGGTGTTTGGTGCATGGGAGGAAAGGGAAAGATGCGCTCAGGCAGGCGGGGACGATTGGAATGCACGCGGTGAGGGCGGGAGATATTACGGGTGAGCATTCGGTGATGTTCAGTACGTTGGGCGAGACGGTGACGCTGGCCCACAGGGCACACAATCGGTACACGTTTGCCAGCGGTGCGCTTCGGGCGGCGAGGTGGGTCGTCGGAAAGGAGCCCGGGGTGTACTCGATGGGGGATGTGTTGGCGATGGAAAAGGCACGGCAAGATGGAAAGCCAAAATCCGAGGCAGGAGAGCTGAAATTGAAGCTTCGCAACGGACATGTATGATATGACCGGCCAGTTGTTTGGCGAGGCCGACTTCGATGACTTCCTCGTCTTTACAATCCGCCGGCCCAACGAAGAGGGGGCATTGAAACTTTATCACTGAACCGGCTGGTTAAGTCCCCGTTTTGCTGAGGCTCAGGACCAACTGTTCTAAAGCGATTTTAACATCTGTCTGGCCGGTTTTCACGAGATAATCGATTCGGGCTAATTCGGCTAACACACCTCCTATGCCTTCGAGACTTACCCTCGAAAGCTGGCTGAAGAACCCGTCCACATTGCCCCAGAGGCCTAATTGCCTTGCCACCTGGTTTCTGCTGGCCCCTTCATCGAGCAGCGTCACGGCCTTGAACATTCGGCGGAAATGATATGCAAACGCACCGACAACCCTGTATTCAGCCTGCTTGTCCGAGGCGAACATGTTTCGCAATCGCTCGACAGCCGCTCCAACATTGCCTTCGGTAACCGCATCAATCACCGCAAAGGCGTTGAACATCCTGTTGTGGCCTATCAGCGCCTCAACATCCTTGACAGTGATATTTTTTTTCTCGCCGACGTAAATCGTTAACTTATCAGCTTCACTGCATAGCCTGCCCGGCTCATCACCGGCCAGTTCCACCAAAAGCTGGGCGGCGCCGGGGCCGAAATCCTTTGAGTGTTCCCGTCTGGCGTAGTCGGCCACGTACCTGCCGAGCCTGCCCCGTGCGATGTCGGTTACGTTGATGAGCCGGCCGACTTTCGGAAGTTTCTTTGCAAGTCTCGTATTACCCGGCCAGGTTTGGACGGCCAGAATCAGCACGCCGGTCGGGCTGGGATTATCAAAGTATTTCTCAAGTGATTCGCGGTTGGCCGAGATGAATTTGCCCGCGTCCTTTATCAGGACGACCCTTCTATCAGCTAAGAACGGCAGCGTTCGCAGCTCATCCAACACGTCAGCAAGGGCAACCTCATCCGCCTTCGGCTGATAAAGACACAAACCACGCTGCTCCGCTGTTAACAACTCATCCAGGAGTGCTTCGCACTGGTTCGCAACAAGAAACTCATCCTTGCCGCATATAACGCAGATACCTTTTATGACCTGTTTGGTTTTCTTAGCCTTTACCGCCTTAATAAACATTACACTGACCCCTTATGTTATGGTGTGGCCGATAGTGATTATAATCCATCCGCCGGCGATCTGCAACATACCTTAATTCATGTATGACAGCGGCAGCAAAAAGTTTGAAATTGGGTTTGTTTGGGTTTGTTTGGGTTTGTATTGGGTTTGTTTTCGGCACATCTGTAAAGACGTTTATTTTCATAATCCTTTGTTAATACTTTATTTACGTTCATTTTGGCCTTTATGTAATTGGGTTTGAATTGGGTTTGTTTTTTCGGGGATTGGGCGGCCGATTTTCTTCGTAATTCTTTATTGTAACAGAAGTTACGTTTATTTGGGCTTCCCGCAAATTGGGTTTGTTTTGCATAATTAACTCATAGTTATGAGGTGCAGAGGACAGAAAACAGAGGGCAGAGGACAGAAAAATACTCGATTCTCGATTCTGGCGCCTTCGTTTAGCATATAAGGGGTTTAGATTGCTGACCATTCGACTTCCCCATCGACCAGTTGCTAACGATTAAATTTGACTGGACCCGTTCGACTTCGCTCAGGGCAGGCTCTGCTGGGTCTAAGACGTGCGGGGCTCCGCTGAAACTTCCGCCTACTGGCGGTGCTGGCGTTTGCCTTCTGGCAAACATGGTGCTACCCTGTACTACGAGAGTACAGGGTAAATATTATACCAAATTACAAACAAAAGTCAAGAAAAAAATTAGCTCGATGCTGGATGCTCGAATTGTCGAACCCCGATAAATCGGGATGGCTGATTTTATTATTGTTTAATTTGTATCGGTAATGAAAACTTTAGAGAGAATCCGACCCGCCGTGCCGGAGCCACGGCGAGGCAGGAGCGATTCAACGAGAAAAAATACTGGACACCTTTAATTTTCCCTTTAATTCCCCTTTGCAACTGAATAACAAAGCAAAAAACCCTAAACCAAAACAAATTGTTATGAAAACTCCAGAATTGAGTACCGCTTGTTTTTATCCTTGAGAATAATCACGAGCACATCATCGCCTTCTGACAAGTACTTAGGAATTGACTCATCTGAGTGCGTTCTGATCTGATAGTACGGCCCGTATCCTGCCCTGCCGTAGTACATGTGGCCGCGTACTCGCTGTCCCTTGGGAAAGATCATTGTCAAATCCCCTTTGTCAAGCTTTTCTTTAACAAGCTGTGAATATTTCACTTGATTCTTGGGCACCGTTATTGGGTGCGTTGAGTATTTGAGGAAAGAGGCATTAATTGTAAATCTAAAATAGACCATAGAATCCTTCTGTTAGCAACCAGACATCAATCAAGCCCAAATCTGTTCTATCAATGGTTCTTCTAAATGGGGGGCAAACACCCCCAACATTTGTTTTTGAAATTCTTTTCGTTTTCTGGGTCCAATATCAAAAGGTCCCGGCATTGGAAAGAATGCTGCTCGAAGCCAACTGTCAGATTTGGCAACTATCTCATCCAGTTCACACACCAAACTGCAATTGTAAGTTTCAATATTGTGCCGAATCCAATTCCTAAGCTTTACACTGAGTGTCCAATATGCTCTTTCCAAACTATAATGCAAACCAGTTTTCCCAGCCATTCTCCTTTTAACTTCCTTCTCTCCGAATGAATCGACCACAGATGCGTAATCACAATAAAGCTCGCCCTTCTCAACTCTTTTGAAGAAATCTCTGAGGAATATTTCTATATCTTTCGCCCGTAGTTCCAACCATTCTTTAGGAAACAGTTCTGGAGGACGCGGAATTCCGATTTGCCATCCCTTCCAACGCTGTGAAACATACAGAGGAGAAAACAGACTGCAATTTAGCTTTTTTAATCGCTTTCGATTCTGAGCATCGACCTGTTTTACAGCACCCTCTTGAAATGCCTTAATATAATCATCAAAAAAAGGATGTTCGATAATAATTTTGTCGGTTCTTTTGTCGAGATTTTGCAAATGTTCCTCACCAGTAAGCTCGCTGTCTAATTTATCTTCCATAGAAATTATTTTACTTTTTGATATTTTCATTTTTTCTTTTAGCTCGGTCTTTAGACATTTGACAAGTGAGGAGTACATCTGCGAAACACGAGATTCCGACAAATCTAATATCGCTGCAATTTCCTTTATTGTCATTCCTTCGTAATAATACAAACGAATGATCGTCTCTTCTGTTTCTGTAAGGTTTCCATGAGGAAAAGTCTTCAGCTCTGCCCAAGAATCAGAATTATCACCAGATTCATTAAGTTCCCATTTTAATTCTGAAAAAACACCCTTGAATGTTGTAGCCATTATGCTAAGAGCTAAAGTTTCTTGAAGTTCGGACATTGTCGTATGAAGGTCAGGCCTGTCTAATTTCATCTCTTCGAGAAAAACACGAACACAAACTTGAAAGAATTGGTCGTATAAGGCCCTTTCGCTCCACTTCAGCCCTGCTTCGTATGATTTTCTTTTAACCTCATTGTAACACTCTCTGGCATAATTCAATGTATCTGGTCGATTTTGAAATATCTCCGGCATAAGATGTATCCGAGACCATATTAGCTCTATGAACTTATCATCTAACGTCGGATATTCAATATTCTTAAATATGGACTGTGCTGTATTATACATTGCAAAAACAAAACCTATAACCAAACTCAACTTTTGGATTTTTTCATCGTGTGACAATTCGTCCAGCCCTATTTCATAAATAAATGAGTGATCACAGGCTAACTGTTCTGCTAATTTGGGGACAACAACAAGTTGGTCATAAACATTTGGATCTTCCATAATTCATGCCGGAATAATCATTGATTTTCTGTGGTACACTGCCAATGAGGCACTGCTACACCGTGTTTGTCTCACAATAACATAACAAGACCGTTAGAACAAGCAAAATCTGCCTGTTTCTTAATTTTTCCGGGTCTAACTGAATATCCGTAGAGGAAACCCTCACCACGAAGGACGCGAAGTTCGCGAAGTTAAATCAAAGAATCCAATACTTCTTCGTGTTCTTCGTGCACTTCGTGGTTAAGCCATAATTGGTGCGATTCATCCAGCCCATAAAATGGGCGGGATTCATCGCACCCTACACTGCCTATGGCTTTTTTAATTCGTGTTAATCCGCGTTAATCAGTGTCTGAATTTTACTTGAATATCTGTTACTCTGTGTCCTCTGTGGCCCAAATATCCACATTAATCAGTGTCTAAAAATCGTCAATCGGCCTTCGGTTTAGGTGATTTCTTCTTCCTCTTTATTACCTTGCGTTTTTCCTCGATTGTCGGCTCTTCGCCCTCGGCGGCTGTTTGTGTTGTCTCCGGTTCGTCGTCCTCGATGACGAGCCTTTCGACGGCGACGAGTTTATCCCCGGCCTTTAGCTTTATCATTCGCACGCCGGCTGTATTTCTGCCGATGGTGCGGACGTCGTCGAGGCCGGTGCGGATAATCATGCCCTTGGCCGTTATCATCATAAGCTCATCGTTGCCGTCAACCGCCTTTAGCGCAACAACTTTGCCGTTTCGCGTGGTGGTCTTTATGTTGATAAGACCCAGCCCGCCCCTTCTCTGCGGCCGGTAATCGTCGAGATTCGTCCGCTTGCCGTAACCCTTCTCGCACACCGTCAGCAGCGTCGAGCCTTTGCGCGGAATCACCATATCCACAACCTTATCACCTGCGCGCAGCTTTATGCCCTTTACGCCCCTGCTGACACGGCCCATCGAGCGGGCCTGCTTTTCGCCGAATCGCAACGCCATCCCTTCCCGCGTGCCTAAGATAATTTCATCTTCACCGCTGGTAACGGCAACACCAATCAGGTCGTCATCCAGGTCGAGTTTAATTGCGATGACCCCGCTGGCCCTGGGCCTGCCATAGGCACCCAGCACCGTCTTTTTGACAAGGCCGTTTTGTGTCGCCATCACTAACTGCCTGTCGTCAAACTTGCGGACATTGATAATCGAGGTGATTTTCTCATCACGCAGGCGCAGGAGATTTACGATATTTCTGCCCTTGCTCTGGCGGGACATCGTTGGAATACCATAGACCCTGAGCCAGTGGCAGATGCCGCGACTGGTAAAGATGAGAAGATAATCGAGCGTCGAAGCGGTGAATATGTCTTCAATGAAGTCCCCTTCTCTGGTAGCTGAGCCGATGATACCCCTGCCGCCCCTGCCCTGTTTCCGATAAGTGTCAATCGGCATCCTCTTTATATATCCACCGTGGCTTATCATCACTAAGACTTCTTCCTCGGCGACCAAATCCTCAGCGTCAAAATCATCGAGGTCATCGGCGGTAATGACCGTTCGTCTTTTATCGCCGTATTTTTCCTTGATCTCGTAAATATCCTCACGAATAACGTCTAACAACAAGGCCTCGTCGTTCAAAATAGCTTCATAGCCGGCTATCCGTTCAATAAGCTCGGTGTACTCTTTGGCTAACTTCTCGATTTCCAGGCCGGTAAGCCTTTGCAACTGCATAGTCAAAATCGCATTGGCCTGCGGGCCGGTGAGAAAATGCCGCTCTTTGGTTTTTTCCGTGACGAAGCTTTCGGGCAGTATCTTTTTAAGTGTCGCAGTCTCGGCAAGTTTTAAGGGCTTTTTCATCAAATTCAGCTTCGCAGCCGGCGTGTCGGGCGATTTCTTTATAATGGAAATAATCTCATCGATATCGCTGACAGCTAAGATGAGTCCTTCGAGAATATGCGCACGGTTTCTGCACCGCTTCAGAAGAAATCTGCTTCGCCTGCGAACGACGACGCGGCGGTGCTGCAGGAAAAGCTTCAGCACCTGCTTGATGTTGAGCGTTTCAGGCCGCTTGTTGACCAGGGCCACATTATTTATGGCGAAGGTACTCTGCAGAGGTGTAAACTGGAAGAGTTTGTTCAGGACGACTTGAGCATCGGCATCTTTTTTCAGGTCAACGACTATCCGCATTCCCTTGCGGTCCGACTCATCGCGAACGTCGGCAATCTCGGCTATCTGCCCCCCATGGACACAATCGGCAATCTTCGAGACGATAGTGGTCTTAACGACCATATATGGTATCTCGGTAATGACGATGCTCTCTCTGCCCTTGGCCTTGGTTTCGATATCGGTCTTCGCGCGGACTTTCAGGTGGCCTCTTCCGGTAACGTAGCCGTCCATGATACCCTTACGACCGCAGATGGTACCGCCCGTTGGAAAGTCCGGCCCGGGCAGTTTCTCCATAATGTCCTTGAATCCACAGTCGGGGTCGTCAATCATCAGCACCAGCGCATCGCAGACCTCGCCCACGTTATGCGGCGGGATATTCGTCGCCATCCCCACCGCAATGCCGCTTGCGCCGTTGGCCAATAAATTCGGAAACCTGGCAGGCAAAACGACCGGCTCGCTGCGAGTTTCGTCATAGTTGGGGACGAAATCGACGGTATCGCGATTGAGGTCCTCTAACAGTTCTGTTGCTGCTTCGGTCATGCGTGCTTCGGTGTATCGCATAGCGGCGGGAGGGTCGGCATCGATGCTGCCGAAGTTACCCTGCGGGTCAATAAGCGTGCGGCGCATATTCCAGTCCTGACCCATCCGAACCAAAGTTCCGTAGGTTGCCTGGTCGCCGTGTGGATGGTAGTTACCGCCCGTGTCACCGACTATCTTGGCGCATTTGCGGTGTCTGCTGCGGGGCCCGAGGTTCAAATCATTCATAGCGACCAGTATCCGCCGCTGCGAGGGTTTTAGCCCGTCGCGCACATCCGGCAGGGCCCGCGCGACAATAACGCTCATGGCGTAATTCAGATAGGAATTCTTGAGCTCGTCAAGAATCCGTTTTTCCTCAAATTGCTCCTTCTTTTGCTCCTTGACATCCATAGTCTTTGCGTTTCCCCAAAGAATTTATCGCGTCTTTCGCCGCTGCCACCAGCCCTCTGACAGCCATAATTTTCGAGGTTTTTAGTGTACCGCCGAATTAGCCAAAAGTCAATAATTTTCAAGCACTTGAAGTGAACAAAAAAGACCCGCCTCCGGAGGCTTTCTAATGCTTATTCAGCCCTGCCCGACGGGCAGGGTTTCCAACATCTCCCTTTGCTATTTTATTGGCCAGCCGCCGTGGGCGTCGATAATTTTCTGAGTTTTGCGAGTTTTACAAGGTTGCCGGATCACACGACTATGCTCACTTCGGCCTCCAGCATCGAGCATCCGGCATCCAGCGTCGAGAATCTATTTTATTGGCCAGCCGCCGTGAGTGTTGATTTCCTCATAAGTTTGCTCCGAATAATAGCGTCTGAAGGAAAACAGTATGTTAGTGAGGTACACTAACAGCGGTTTCCTGCCAGACTTTGTGATGTTTTGCGAATGACTCCTTGAATTTTTTATAACCTGCTCTTGTTTCAAATACATGGCTGTCGTTCCACAATATTCTCCAATCCCCCAAAGCTTCCGGCCATAAGAAAACCTGTCCCCAGATGAGCCTGTTATTGGCGTCAATTCCCGGATTCTCGACAGTACCGTCGCCGGATATCCTTAACATTTGCTCAGGCGTTAAAATATCTTCTGTCGCAGCTTTGAGATTTTCCAACATCCAGTCCGTCCTTGTTGCCATTGCAACATATCCTCCTGTTTTATTTTCTCTCTGTGCCGCCCAGTTCAAACAAACTCTTGCCGGCGCGACACCTGCTTCGGCGGCAATAGACTGGATTGCCGGCTCAAACATGTCCGCCCGGTGTTCCTTAAATCTGTCACGTCCCGGTCTTTGTGGAGAGCCAAGAGACATATATCCGGTGCATATAATGCCACGCTCATACATATATCTGCGAAGCTCGGTTTGCTGGAAAAGAGGATGCATCTCCATTTGATTAACTACCGGACGTGAAAAGTCATCCGTATCGGCAAGCAACAGCTCCAGGCATTTCTCAGTGTGGTTGGAGATACCAATATCTATTAACTTCCCTGCTTTTTTCGCCTTAACAATCTCGCCCCAGGTTTCCATGAATTCTTCGTGGATGTACGGAACAGCATCAGGGTTGCGGTGGTCACTCGCACATCCCGGCTCATGCACATTAGGCCATGGCCAATGATTAAGATACATATCTATCTTTTCCACTCCCAAAGCTTTAAGAGTAGCATCAATCGCCGGGGCAACATCTTTTTTTGCCATATGACCATTCCATAGTTTGCCCGTAATAAACAAGTCGTCAGCCGACGAAATATGTCCTGTGTCTATAGCCTCCCGGATGGCCTGGCCAACAACATCTTCATTTTCATAAGCTCTGGCGGTATCTATATGCCTCCAGCCAATCCTGATAGCTTCAACTGTTGCATCTTTCATATATTCCTGTGCCCAGTCGGAATGAAAAGTACCAAATGCGGGTATCGGCATAATAGCTCCGCCGGGCAGCTTGACTTTTCTTACTGACTCAGGGTCAATGCCTTTTATGTTCTTATCAAAACATACCGGCTCTAATTTCGCATTATTTTGTGCCACCTTCTTATCTCCTTCTTTTTACAATTTCTTTATTTCAGAAAGGTATAAAATGCGTCCAGAAGCTATTTTTGTCAAGCCTAAAACGATAAAAGCAGCAAAAAAAACCAAAAGACAGTAAAGTAATAAGTTCGGGAGGACCTGGATTCGGCGCTCCCTGCCTTCGCAGGGACAAACATTGTCGATTGCCCCCCCCAGCACTAAACTTTTAAGTGCGGGACACGGCACTAACTTTGCAAGCAAAGTAAATGCGGGAAAAGCATTTACTATCGGGGAAAGTTGCGCCGGATTTTGCTTGACCTGCAACCGGCTTTTTGGTATAGTAACAGTTGGAACAATTTAGAATCTAATCTTTTTCATTTTTTTGCCTCCTTTCCCCCCGGAAAGGTGCCGCTTGTCTATCAGTTAAGACCCTGTGTCTTTCGAGAGACAAGCGGCCTTTTTATTTATTGAGCTTTGGTATAGTAATTCCAAGTTTTCCTATCTTTTACTTCCTTCCTTCCAGGGTGAAAACACCGCCAGCTGCCCTGTAACAGAGGGGCCGGACGGCATTATTTTTTGCCGGGCGTCGGATTTTGCAGTTGCGTTATCGTGCGACTTGTGGTAAAATAATATAGTACATATGACCTGCGTTGTTGTTGATATTGGAGGTCTGGAGGTGCAATATTTGCCGTCCGTGTATTGAGTGGTGGGTGATGAAACCGAAGAGGGTGATGAGGAGAGAGTAATTTGTCCGCCATAAAGTCGCGGGCGGCGACTTTTTATTTTTTTGGAGGGGTAGTCTGCGATTTATAGAGTAAGCCTCACTTTTGGTGCGCTCTACAGGCGAACCAGGCAGAAGACCAGAGTCGGGCCAACAGTACAAAGGTTGAAACCGGATCGAGAAACGCTTTTATCTTGACACGTGCCAGTGGCATCTGCTATAATGTATGTTGATTCTGTGCGTTAGTGGCCCCAATTCGGGGTTATTTCTTGCTGAGGGTGAACAATGTGAGGATTTTTACGGGTAGGCCCTCCCAACTAAGAATGCCTCTGTTTTTTTTGATAGGCGTGGTGTTTTTCTGCGCCACGGTTGGCTCGGCTGTCGCCCGACGGCCGAAGCGGCCGAGTACTCCTGGGCGCAGGCTCAAACCGATTGAGGTTGTGGACCATGTCGTTACCGAGAGACTGGATCCCGAGGCGGTTCGGCAGGCCGACCAGCGGCGCGAGCGGCAGGGGGGCCCATACCGGTTCGCAGTGCCGAGAAAAGTATTGATAACGCCGTGGACGGGCGGGACATGGGAAGATATCGATGACCAAATCCGGCTGTGGCGATTGCATGTGACCGCACCGGGTGCAGTGTCGATAAATCTTGGGTTTGGTCGCTATTGTATGCCGCCTGGCGGGAGCATGTTTATCTATGCAACGGATGAGACTCGTGTGCTCGGCCCCTTTACCGAAGACGACAACAAGAAGCACGGCGAGCTTTGGACACCCGTGATACACTCCGATGATATTGTTGTGGAGGTGAGTATCCCGGCATCAGAAGTGGGCCAGCTCGAACTCGAACTAACTTCGATCAACCACGGCTACCGCGGTTTCAGGAGAGGCGGCAAGGGGGATAAAGGCTTAGGCGATTCAGAGTGGTGCAATGTTAATGTTGCATGCCCGGAAGGTGACGAGTTGCGCGATCAAATCCGCTCGGTCGCGGTGTACTCGTTCGGGGGTTCTTACCAATGCACGGGTGTTCTGGCCAACAACACCGCAGAGGACGACACGCCTTATTTCCTGACCGCGTTTCACTGTTTCTCAAATCCAAGCCAACAAGCGGCCTCGATGGTGATATACTGGAATTACCAGGCATCAACGTGCGGGGGCACGTACGGTTCGAACGGTCAAAATCAGTCGGGTGCCATCTTCCGGGCGGCATATGCAGACTCGGATTTTGCCCTTGTCCAGTTAGACGATGAGCCTTCTATGGTGTTCGACGTTTACTACGCCGGGTGGGACCGCAGCGATACGGCGCCCGACAGCGCGGTTGGCATCCATCATCCAAACGGTGATATGAAAAAAATCAGCATTGAGGATGATCCGCTTTCGGTTAACCAGTACCCCTGGGGGAGTTATCCTCCTGATACTCACCTGCGCGTAGCCGACTGGGACGTCGGCACTACCGAGCCTGGTTCTTCCGGCAGTCCCATCTTCAATCCTAACAAGCAGGTAGTAGGTCTGCTGCACGGGGGCCATGCATCCTGTGACGATCCTGATGAACCTGACTGGTACGGCCGAATCTACTCTTCCTGGACGGGGGGCGGGACGCCATCTACACGTCTGAGCGACTGGCTCGACCCGAACAGTATCAGCGGCACGTCGCTGGACGGCAAAGACCCCGGTACAGACATGGACGACCTTGAGTTCTTCGCGCCACACTGGCTGGAGGTGGACTGCAATGATGTTGTGGGCGATGAGACAGACTGGTGCTTTGGGACGGACCTTACGAGGGACCATAGGGTCGATTTAGAAGACTTTGCCGAAGTTGCCGCTCGCTGGCTGAAATAAGCACAGAGGTTCTTAGCACTGATTTCACAGATTCACACTGGTATTATTCTTGCCACAGAGCCCAAGCGTAAGCGCGGGGTCAGGCAGAAAAGAAAAGAACATCCCTTCGACTGCGCTCAGGATAAACTCACTTCGAATGCGGAGCCGCTTCGAGGAGTGTTTTTTCTGGATACCGGCTCAGGGCCGGTATGACACCGCTTCCCTTTTTAGCGCGGAATTTGACTTTTTCTCTTTTGAGCGCGGAGTTTCGCTTCAAATGCAAGGCTTTTGCCTTGCCCTACACCGGAGGCGTACATGTGGTACGTCGAGGATTAGGGACAAGGTAAGTAACGCAGCAGTTGAGTGAAACCACCGCTCAAAATTCTGGATAGGGAACATCCAGATAACACCAAACACGCTTGCACTATCTTGCTATTCGTAAAAAAAATAAAAAAATTTATCTCCTTAGGATGCAAGCGGTTAGCGATTTTGCGCGACAAAAAAATCCCGAATTTTCGCATCAAACCTGCAAGTTTGTGCTAAGGGTGGAGGGGCATGGTAATTTACAATTTACTATTTTCTATTGACTATTGCGGTTGCAAAAGAACAGAAGCGCGGCGGCGCAAGCCGCCCGAATTGTAGATTTTAGATTGAAAATTGGAGTTTCAAGGCCACAGAGCCACGAACGTAAGTGAGTGGTCATTTAAGACAGAAAGGAAGAAAGAAGATGACATTTTTGAACCACTTTTTAACGCAGAATGATCTTTCGGCCCTAAAGGCAAGATCGTTTCACCCTAAAGCCAAATCCTTCGGCCCTAAAGGGCCTTTTAGCGCGGGATTTAACTTTTTCTCTTTTGAGCGCGGAGTTTCGGGTCAGTACAAGGCGGTGTTTGTCTCCCGCACGGAGTCGTGCTGTTGCACATCGAGTACGGCCAGACAAACTAACCAACGCCGTAATCACCCGAAAGAACCGCTCAAAACCGCGAGGCTGATTGAATTGACGTGGGGCAAATACGCTATTGTCGATGCCGAAGATTTCCACCGGCTCAGTGTTTATAAGTGGTGTACCGTCAAAAAGGACCAAACCTGGTATGCTTATACTTTAACGATAGAAGGCAAACGTCTTCCTATGCACCGGCTGATTATGGATGAACCAAAAGGTCTTTTCGTTGACCACAGAGACCACAACGGCCTGAATAATCGCAAGACCAACCTG